>Ga0194124_10000015_pt1 | contig 275613 bp, 230 predicted proteins | sample TA2KigCas0mmetaG_FD_148605 | JGI IMG/M metagenome (GOLD analysis project Ga0194124, IMG submission 148605) | Freshwater microbial communities from Lake Tanganyika, Tanzania - TA2015031 Kigoma Deep Cast 0m | ecosystem: Environmental > Aquatic > Freshwater > Lake | place: Tanzania: Lake...
GTGGGCGTGCGCGCGCTCACGTCGCTGACGATCGATTATCTGAACCGTCGCTGACCGTCACTGAACGACACAGACGCCCCCTCGGGCGTCGTCTCTCACGAAGGAGCCCGTCATGAATCGTCGTCACTTTGTTGCCACGTCGACCGCCGCCGCCGCTGGTGTTGTGCTGGGACGCCTGCCGCTCGGCGCGCAGGCCCCTGCGGCCCAGGCGCCGCCGATCACCACCTTCAACGAGATTCGCCGCGGAGTCGGGTACTTCACCGGGCAGGGCGGCACCATCGGCTATCTGGTGAATGCGGATGGCGCCGTGGCGGTCGACAGCCAGTTCATGAACACCGCCGAGCTGTGCGTGGCTGGCCTGAAGCAGTTGGCCCCGAAGGGCATTGCCATGCTGCTCAACACGCACCACCACGGCGATCACACCGGTGGCAACATGGCATTCAAGCCCCTGGTGAAACGCATCGTGGCGCATGCCAATTGCGCGAAGTGGCAGCGCACGGTGGCCGAGCAGGCCAACACGCTGGCCCAGCAGGCGATTGCGGACGTCACCTACACCGACAGCTGGACCGAGTCGTTCGGCAACGAGCGCATCGAGATGCGCCACTATGGCCCGGGCCACACGAGCGGCGATTCGGTGGTGACCTTCCAGCAGGCGAACGTCATCCATCTCGGCGACCTGATGTTCAACCATGCGCATCCGAACATTGACCGCGCCGCGGGGGCGCGCATCGACAACTGGATTGTGCTGCTCGAGCGCGTGGCGAAGACCGCATCGGCCGACACCGTGTTCATCGCCGGCCATGCGATGAACCAGACGCCGCGCATGGAACGGGCCGGCGTGCTGGCCTTCCGCGACTATCTGACCGCGCTGCTCGAGGCCGGACGCCGTGCCGTGGCGTCGGGGCAGTCGAAGGAAGAGCTGCAGAAGCTGCCGGCCCTCAAGGGCTTCGAAGACTATGTCGGGCCGAATCCCCGCATCAATCTGCCGTTCGTCCTGGGACTGTCCTTCGACGAAGCCAGCGAGAAGAAGTAACCGGCACACCCCAGGCATCACACGCACGAGAGGACCGCACGCCCCATGAAGAGACACATCCTGCTGTTCGCCGGTGCCATGGCCGCACTGGGCACGGGCCTGCTCGCGCAGGCGCCTCCCCGGCCGACGCCGTTTGTCACCACCGACTCACCGGGCAGCGGTCCGCTCGATCGGCTGGCGTTCCGCGCCATCGGGCCGGCCGCCCCGTCAGGGCGCGTCGATGACGTGGCCGTGCTCGAGAGTGATCCGTCGACCTTTTATGTAGGCACGGCTACGGGCGGCGTCTACAAGACGGTGAACAACGGCACGACGTTCACGTCGGTCTTCGATCATGAGGGCAGTTCATCGGTGGGCGATCTGGCCATCGCGGCGACCGATGCCAACCTCGTGTGGGTCGGTACGGGCGAGAACAACAACCGGCAGAGCAGTTCATGGGGCGACGGCGTCTACAAGTCGACCGATGGCGGTCGTCACTGGAAGCACATGGGACTCAAGGTGAGCCGCCAGATCGCCCGCATCATCGTCGATCCGGTCGACTTCAACGTGGTCTATGTGGCGGTACTGGGCGATTTGTGGGCGGCGGGTGGCGAGCGCGGCGTCTACAAGACCACCGATGGCGGTCTGACGTGGGCGCGGGTGCTGCATGTGGATGACGACACCGGGGCCACCGAACTGGTGATGGACCCGGCCAACAACAAGACGCTGTATGCCGCGACCTACCAGCGCCGCCGTGCGCAGTGGGGCATGAACGGTGGCGGGCCCGGCAGCACGATCTGGAAGTCGACCGATGCCGGACAGACGTGGGCGAAAGCCGAAGCCGGACTGCCCGCCGGGCCGAAGGGCCGCATCGGCATGGACATCTACCGGCGCAACCCGAACGTGCTGTACGCCCGCATCGAACACGCGACCGACAGCGGCGTCTATCGCACAGACGATGGCGGGGCGTCGTGGCGGAAGCTGAGCAGTGTGAATCCGCGGCCGATGTACTTCAGCCAAATCCGGATCGACCCGCAGACCGACTCGCGCATCTATGTGCTGGGCGTGTCGCTGCACGTGTCGGATGACGGGGGGCGCACCTTCCGTGAGGACGGTGCCGAGCGCATCCATGTCGATCATCATGCGATGTGGATCAACCCGGCCAATCCGCGCCACATCATCCTGGGCAACGACGGCGGTCTGGCGCTGTCGTACGACGCGTCGGCCACCTGGGTGTTTCTGCCGAACCTGCTGCTGGCGCAGGCCTACCATGTCGAGTTCGACATGCAGACGCCCTACCATGTGTGCGCCGGGCTGCAGGACAACAACACCTGGTGCGGCCCGAGCGCGGTGCGCACCAACAGCGGCATCACCAATGACGACTGGTATGTGATCAACGGCGGCGACGGGTTCCAGCCGCTGATGGACCCCAACGATGCCCGCACCGTGTACGCCGAGTCGCAGGACGGGCGCATGAACCGCGTCGATCGCACGACGAACGAGCGCACGGTCGTGCGCCCCGAGCCGCCCGAGCAGAAGCCGCTCGAGCCGTCGACGACCTACCGGTTCAACTGGGACACGGCGATGCAGCTGTCGCCGTTTGATTCCAAGACGATCTACATCGGTGCGAATGTGGTGCTCAAGTCGAGTGACCGTGGCGTCAGCTATCTGCCGATCAGCCCCGACCTGACGACCAACACCGAGCGCGAGTCGCTTGAGATCATGGGCGTCGCCGGGAAGGACATCAAGATCGCGAAACACGACGGTGTGGGGTCGTTCGGCAATATCGTCACCCTCGAAGAGTCGGCAGCCCGGGCTGGCGTCGTCTGGGTGGGCAGCGATGACGGCGTCGTTAGCGTGACGCAGGACAGCGGCAAGACGTGGAGCAATGTGACGGCGAAGATTCCCGGCGTGCCGAAGTTCACGTATGTGTCGGATGTGCTGCCGTCGAGAGCGGCGGCCGGCACGGCGTATGTGGCGTTCGACGGTCACCGCGGCGGCGATTACGGCACGTATGTCTTCATGACGACCGACTTCGGCAATACGTGGCGTTCGATCGTGTCGAACCTGCCGAAGGGGGAAGTGGTGCGGTCGCTGGCCGAGGATCGGAAGGTGCCCGACCTGCTGTATCTCGGCACCGAGACGGGCCTGTGGGTGTCGTGGAACCGGGGCGGGCAGTGGACGCGGCTCAAGGCCAACCTGCCGACGATGCCGATCTATGAGATCAAGCAGCACCCGCGTGATAACGACCTGATTCTGGCCACGCACGCGCGCGGCGTCTGGATTCTGGACGACGTGGGCATCATTCAGCAGTGGGGCCGGGGCGGCGACGCGGCCGCTGTGGCGTTCGAGCCCGACCCGGCGGTGGCCTTCAATCAGGCCAATGATCAGATGAAGGGCTTCGAGGGCGACCGACTGTTCCTGGGGCAGAACCCCGCGCCCGGGGCGACGCTGGCGTATCGCCTGAAGGCGGACGCGAAGGATGTGAAGTGGACCATTCGTGATGCGGGTGGCCGCGTGGTGCGCGAGCTGAGCGGCGATGCCGTGAAGGGGCAGTCCGTCGCGGGGCTCAACATCGTGAAGTGGGATCTGCGGATTCAGCCGCTGCGGCCCGTGCCGCCTCCCCCTGGGGCCAACGGGCAGGGCGGAGGCGGTGGTGGTGGATTCGGCGGGGGCGGCAACAACGGCCCGTTCGTGCTGCCCGGTGCGTATCGGGCCACGCTGACGGTGGACGGCCGTGATGCGGCGCCGGTGACGGTGACCGTCAAGGGCGATCCCGATATTGCGATCAGCGAGGCTGACCGGCGCACGTGGTTCGAGACGGCCAGCGATCTGCATCAGATGCAGCAGGCCGCCAACGATGCCGCCGCTGTCGTGCAGCAGGCCTGGGCGCAGTTCCAGCAGCTGCAGACACAGACACGCGGACAGACGCTCTCGGCTTCGGCGAAGGCCTCGATGGAGTCGGTGCAGAAGGAACTCGAGGTAGCGCGCGGCCGGCTGGGGCTGGCCGGTGGTGGCTTTGGCAACGCACAGAATGTGCGCGGCCGCATCGGTCAGCTCAAGAACGCCATCATGGGCTCGACGTCGGTGCCGACGACGACGCAGCTGATGCAGATTCGCGAGGCCAGGGCGGCGATGCCGCTGGTGATCGATCAGGCCAATGCCGCGATGGGCAAGCTGCCTGGGCTGGTGAAGGAACTGGTGGGGGCCGGCGCGGTGTTTCCGGCCCTGAAGCCGATTCCGAAATAGGACGGCCGCTGGTGACTGACATGCGCGTCGCCGACCCGGTGGTCGTGATCCCGCCCACCGTGCCGGCGGCGCCGCTCGTGGTCGATTCACCGCATAGCGGCATGCAGTGGCCTGCCGACTTCACGCCGATGGCGTCCCGCGAATCAATCCTGACGTCGTGGGACGCCTTTGTCGACGAACTGTGGGCCGGCGCGCCTGCGACCGGCGGCACGCTGGTGCGGGCGACGTTTCCGCGCGCCTACATTGACGCCAACCGCAGCGAAGATGACATCGACCCTGCACTGCTGGCGTCGCCGTGGCCGCACCCGCTGGCGCCGACCGACTACTCGCGCCGCGGGATGGGGCTCATCAGGCGACTGGCGCTGCCCGGCGTGCCGATGTACGCCGAACCGCTGAGCACTGAGGCCGTGATGGCCCGGCTGGTTCGGCACTACCGGCCCTATCGCGCGGCGGTGGCCGATGCGTTAACGCGTGCCGTGCGGCAGCACGGCCATGTCGTGCATATCAACGCGCATTCGATGAAATCACGCGGTAACGCCATGAATGTTGATGCCGGGGCGATGCGTCCCGATGTGGTGGTCAGTGACCGGCGGGGGACGACGGCGTCTCCGGCGCTGACACAGTGGGCCGCCGAGTGGTTCCGCGAGGCCGGCCTGCGGACGCAGGTGAATGACCCGTATCAGGGCGGGCATCTGGTTGCCACGTTCGGTGCCCCGGCTGACGGACGCCACAGCCTGCAGGTGGAACTCAATCGTGCGCTCTACATGGAGGAAGCGCGATTCACCCGCAGCGACGGCTTTGCGGCGCTGCAGGCGACGCTGGCTGACTTCTGCCGCGCAGTAGTGATGACGGCGGCCCGGGTGCTGCGTGAGGCAGAGGCATGAGTGACGCACGCGGGTCGTTTGCGGCAGACGGCTGGCTGGCCTCGATGCTGGTACGTGTCGAGCGTGCCGGTAATGCGCTGCCGCATCCGGCCACGCTGTTTGTGCTGTTGTCGGCCGCGGTGATGACGCTGTCGGCCGTCCTGTCGGCGATGCAGGTGGCGGTGGCACATCCCCTCACAGGAAAATCGGTGGCGGTCGTCAACCTGCTGTCGGTGGAGGGTCTGCAGCGGCTGATTCTCAACGTTGTCCCCAACTTCACGGGCTTCGGGCCGATGGGTCCGTTGCTGGTCAGCATGCTGGGCCTGTCGGTGGCCGAGCGCAGCGGGCTGCTGGGGGCCACCGTGCGCCTCATCATCGGGGCCGCGCACGGCCGGGGGCTGACGTGGGGCGTGGTGTGCGCGGGCGCGATGTCGCATACGGCGGGCGATGTGGGTTACGTGCTGCTGCTGCCGCTCAGTGCCTCGCTGTTTCATGCGGCCGGCCGGCATCCGCTGGCCGGGCTGGCCGCCGCCTTCGCCGGTGTGTCGGGTGGATTCGCCGCGAATCTGCTGCTGTCGCCCACCGACTTCACGCTGGCCGGCATCACACAGGAAGCGGCGCGGCTGATTCATCCCGACTATTCGGTGACCGGGGTGGCGAGCTATTTCTTTCTCGCCGCATCAGTGCCGCTGGTGACCGTGACCGGGGCGCTGGTCACCGAGCGTCTGGTCGAGCCACGGCTCGGGCGCTACACGGGGGCCGTTGTGGCCGATGCGGCCGTGCCGCTGTCGCCACTCGAAAGGCGAGGTCTTCGTGCCGCACTGCTGGTGACGCTGGTGCTTGTGGCCATGGTCGTCGCCGGACTCTGGCCCGCCGATGGCATGCTGCGCGATGCCAAGTCGCCTAGCCTTGTCAATTCAGTGTTCCTGCGCGGCCTTGTGTTCTTCCTGTTCCTGTTCGGGCTGATTCCCGGCCTGGTCTACGGACGCATCGTCGGCACGGTGCGTCGCGATACCGATGCGTATGCCGCCATGCAGGACACGTTGGCGCTGGTCAGCGGTTACCTTGTGGTGGTCTTCTTCATCGCGCAGTTTGTGGCGCTGTTCGCGTGGTCGAACCTCGGTGTGGTGACGGCTGTGGCCGGAGCGGGCTGGCTGAAGGGCCTCGGCCTCGGACCGATTCCGCTGCTCGTGGGCCTGATGCTGCTGACGTGTGTCATCGATTTGTTTCTGGGATCAGCCTCGGCCAAGTGGGCGCTGCTCGGGCCGGTGCTGGTGCCGATGTTCATGCTGCTGGGCTACTCGCCCGAGCTGACGCAGACGGCCTATCGCGTGGGCGACAGTCTGACGAACATCATCACGCCCCTGTCCTCGAACTTCCCCCTGGTGCTCATGTTCCTGCAGCGTTACGAGCCGAAGGCCGGCATCGGCACGCTGACGGCAATGATGCTGCCCTACACGCTGGTGAATCTGGTGGCGTGGATGCTGATGCTGGTGCTGTGGGTCTGGATGGGCTGGCCCACCGGCCCGGGGGCCCCGTTGTTTCTGCCCGTGGCCGGGGCACCGCCCGTGCCAGGCGTGTGAGTGTGGCGCACGACCGCGTGAGGAGAGTGGCGATGCGACGGATGGTCTGGGTGGCTGGAGCGATGCTGTGTGCGCTGAGTGGGCTGCTGCTGGCGCAGGACGCCCGCCGCGAGGTGCGGGTCACCCTGCGTGAAGGCACATCGATGGCTGCGGCACCGTCGCCCGATGGCCGCACGGTGATGATCGATCTGCTCGGCGTGCTGTGGTCCGTCGATGCCGGGGGCGGCGAAGCGAGACGGTTGTTGCCCGACGGGTACGACGCGCACGCCCCGGCATGGTCATCTGATGGCCGGCGCGTCGCCTTCCAGGCGTACCTGAAGGACACATGGCATCTGTGGGTGATGAACGCCGACGGATCGGGCCTCGCCGAAGTCACCGCCGGTCCGTTCGACGATCGCGAGCCGCACTGGTCGCCTGACGGCACGCGACTGGCATTTTCCTCCGACCGCAGCGGGCACTATGACATCTGGATGCTCACGCTGGCCACGGGGGCTGTCACGCGACTGACGACCGATCCGGCGAATGACAGCATGCCGGCCTGGTCGCCTGATGGACGCGAAATCGCGTTTGTCTCAGACCGCGAGGGCCGAGGCATCTATGCGCGGCGTGTCGACAGTGGGGCTGAGCGACTCGTGGTGGCCGACCGTGATGTGGCGCACTCGCCGTCGTGGTCACCTGACGGGCGGTCGATGGCGCATGTGTCAGTCGCGGGCGCCTCGAGCCGGCTCATGGTGGACGGCCGCGCGATCTCAGATGCCGGTGAGGATGTGTTTCCCTTCCGCCCGACGTGGGACGGGGCCGGGCAGATCTGGTACACCGCGAGTGGAGAGGTCAGGCGTCGCCCGCGTGCTGGAGGGGCTGCCGCCGTGGTGCCCTTCGCGGCCCAGGTCTCGTTTGCGAGGGACGGCTTTGTGCCGCGTCGTTCGGTGACGCAGTATGACCGTGCGCAGCCGGTGCGTGGTGTGATGCAGCCGGTGATGGCGCCCGACGGGCAGCGTGCCGCGTTCGTGGCGCTCGGTGATCTGTGGCTGGTGTCGCTGACCGAGGCCGAGCCGGTGCCGCAGCGCCTGACGGATGACGCCGCGGTCGAGATGAATCCCGCGTGGGCCCCCGATGGCCAGTCGCTGGTGTTTTCGTCGGATCGCGGCGGGCAGATGGATCTGTGGATTCGCGATCTGCGATCGGGACAGGACCGGCGCCTGGCTGAGGCCGGATCGCTGCCCACCTACTCGCCCGACGGCACCCGCGTGGCCTTCCTCGATCCTGACTCGCAGCTGCGCGTCGTGACCGTGGCCAGTGGCGAGGCCCGCACGGCTCACGGCCGCCTGAATGAACCGGGCAAGCCGAGCTGGTCGCCCGACGGGCGCGCCGTGGTGATGTCGGCCCTGCGCACCTATTCGACACGGTTCCGTGAAGGCACGAATCAGGTGCTGTGGGTGCAGGTCGAGCCCTCGCCCTCGGTCGACGGCCGTGATGCCTTCAGTCCCGATCGCTGGATCGATCCGCTGCCGCACACGTCGATCGGCATGCGGCAGAACCTCGGACCGGTGTGGTCACCTGACGGCCGGGAGATGGTGGCGATTGTCGACGGCAGTGTCAGCATCTTCCCGGTGGGGCGCGACGGGGCGCCGCTCGGGTCGGTGCGTCGGGTCACGGCCGATCTCGCGAGTTCGCCGTCGTGGGCCGGCGATTCGCGCCATGTGCTGTATCAGACCGCCGACGCGCTCAAGGTGGTCGACACCGTGTCGGGCGACGTGCACACCATTCGTCCTGCCCTGACGGTGACCGCTCCGCGCACCACCGGTGTGACGACGATTCATGCGGCGCGCCTGTTCGATGCGCGCGACACGACGCTGCGCACAGACGTGGACGTGGTGATCGACGGCGATCGCATCCGCGACGTGCGGCCGCATCGGGACGGGGGCCACGAGGGACGGGTCGTGGACGCCGGCGCAGGCACGGTGCTGCCGGGCCTCATCGAGAGTCACACGCACCTGCGGAAGGATGCCGGGGAAGCCCTGGGCCGCCTGTGGCTGTCGTTCGGCATCACCACGGTCAGGAATCCGGCGGCCAATGCCTTCGAGGCCCTGGAAGATCGCGAAGCGATCGCGTCGGGTCGCCGACTGGGGCCGAGGCTGCTGCTGACGGGCGAGCCCATCGACGGCACGCGCATCTACTACTCGGGTGGCGTGGCCCTCGACGGCGGCGCGGATATCGACGCCTATGTCGCTCGTGCGCAGACGCTGGGCTTCGACCTCATCAAGTCGTACGTGCGGCTGCCTGACCTGCTGCAGCGTCGGGTTATTGCGGCCGCCCATCGGGCCGGCATGCCGGTGACATCGCATGAGCTGTATCCGGCGGTGGCCTTCGGTGCCGACGGTGTCGAGCATGTGCGGGGCACCAGCCGGCGCGGCTTCAATCCGAAGATGAGCGAAACGCGGCGCAGCTATCGCGATGTGATCGAGCTGCTGACGGCGTCGGGTATGACACTGACGCCGACCATCGGCATTCAGGGCGGGCATCAGGTGCTGACACTGCGTGACGGTGCATGGCTCGAGGATGAACGCCTGCAGCGCCTCGCGCCCGACTCGCTGGCCGCATCACGCGCGCTCAGACAGACAGGCGCGCCTCCGGCCGATTTGGCCGCGCGCGAAGCGCTGGTGGTGCCGCAGGAGCAGCTGGTGCACGCGCTGGTCCGCGGTGGTGGACGCGTCATCGCCGGCACCGACTCGCCGATCAATCCCTATGGCATCTCGCTGCTGCTCGAGCTCGAGCACTATGTGCGCGGCGGTCTCACGCCGGCCGAGGTCATCCGCACGGCGACGGCGGTACCGGCCGAAGCGCTCGGCATCAGTGCCGACCTCGGGACGATCGAAGCGGGCAAGCTGGCTGATCTGATCGTGGTCGACGGCAATCCGCTCGAGGACATCAGGCAGTTGCGGCGCGTCCGGCAGGTGATGCGGGGCGGCGTGCTGCATGACGTGCGGGCGCTGGTGGCCGGTCAGCGCTGACCGGCCGGTGCGTCAGTCGCCGCTGAGGGTGCGCTGACGCACGGTGCGCGTCCACACCGACAGCAGCACGATACTGGTGAGGACGAGGCCGAGCAGCAGGCCCCACCAGAGGCCGGGTGCGCCCCAGCCGAGGCCGAAGCACAGGCCGTAGCTTACCGGCGCGCCGATGAGCCAGAACGCCGTGAGATTCGAGACCATCGCCGTGCGGGTATCGCCCAGCCCGCGCAACGTGCCGGTCGTGACCCCCTGCAGGCCGTCGAAGATCTGGAAGAGCGCCGCAATGGCCAGCAGTTGCGAGGCCAGCTGCACGACGCCGGCCTCGGTCGTATACACCCCGATGAGCACCTCGGGATACCGCAGGAAGACCGCGCCTGTGACGATCGACAGGCTCACGCTCATGACGATGACCGTCCACCCGGCGTGCCGTGCGTCGGTAAAGTTGCGTGCCCCGATGGCGTGGCCGACGCGGATCGCACCGGCCGAGGCCAGACCGAGATGCACCATGAAGACCATCGCCGCCATATTCAGCGCAATCTGATGCGCGGCGGTTGAGACCGGGGCCAGTTGCCCGGCCAGCGCGGTCAGCAGCGAGAAGATGCCCACCTCGGCCGTGACCGTCGATGCCGCCGGCAGCCCCAGCGACAGCAGACGGTGCATCGGGGCCGGGGGTGTGGTGGCGGTGGCTGCCGGCACCTGCCGGTCACTGAGCCACACCGTGAGCGCCAGCACGGCGACCATATACATGCGGGCGGTGAGCGTGGCCCACGCCGCGCCGGTGACCCCGAGGGCCGGCAGGCCCAGGTGACCGTTGATGAAGGCCCAGTTGGCGACGAAGTTCACGAGATTGGCCGTCACCAGCGTGACCATGACCACCGTGACATGGCTCGTGCTCTGCAGATACCGGCGCAGGGCCGCATAGACGAGCAGGGCGGGCGTGCTCAGGATGAGGATGCCCAGGTAGCCCTGCAGCAGCGGCTGCGTCTCGGGGTGGAATCCCATCGAGGGCGACAGCCACCACAGTCCCCCGAGCAGCACCATCATCGGGACGGTCGTGACCAGCGCCAGGCGCAGGCCGGTGGTCAGCCATCGCCGGCAGAGGGCCCGCTCGCCTGCGCCGTAGGCCTGGGCCACGAGCGTATCGAGGCCGAGCAGCAGCCCCATGCCGAAGATGGCAAACCCGAGATGCAGTGAATTGCCGACGGCCGTGGCGGCGATAGCCGCCGGCCCGAGCGGCGCGACCATGAGCGTGTCGACCAGCCCCATGCCCATCCAGCCAAGTTCGGCGAGGATGACCGGCACAGCCAGCCTCAGCGTGGGAACGAGTTGATTGCGCAGCACGAGCCTTCCATCTTATCGTTCCGGCCTGCAGACCCGGGGGGCCCGCAGACCCGAGGAGGGACCCGTGCACCCGCGGGTGTATCATGCGCCCGTGCTTCGTCGTGTGCGGTCAGGTGTCGTCGTCCTGCTGGTGTTCGCCGCCTGCGTGCCCGTGCTGCACGCACGGCAGAACCGCGCCGTACGCGACCTTGTCGATCTGGCGTCGCGATATGTCGTCGAGTACGAGCAGGAGTACTGGGCCCTGGCGCTCGATGAGGAAAACGTCCAGTGGCTCGAGCGACCCGTGCACACCGGCTCGAGTCTCACACGCGCCAACCCCGGTGGCGGCATGATCCCCGGCGGGACGCAGCGACGCACTGTGACCCGCAGTGATTACGTGCTCGTCCAGGCCGGTGCGGGCCGCGGCTGGGTACCCTATCGCGACCTGCACTGGGTGAACGGCACGGAACTGCGCGATCGCGACGATCGGCTGGTGCGCCTGTTGAAGACGGGCAGCGCCGAGGCGTTTGACGAAGCGACGGCGGTTCACCAGGAAAGCCACCGCTACGACGTGGGGAATGTGCAGCGCTCCATCAACATTCCCATGTTCGGCATGATGCTGCTGCACCCGCAGGTGCGCGAGCGCTTCGAGTTCAAGGCCGCCGGCGACGAAGTCATCGCCGGGCGCGCGGTCGAACGGCTGGCCTACATCGAAAAGGCCCGGCCCACACTCATCAAGACCTCGCGTGGCAAGGATCTCGCCCTTACCGGTCACATCTGGATCGAGTCAAGCACTGGCGTCGTCGTCAAGACCGCCATGACCGCCGCCGACCCCATCGTCAGGGCCAATGTGTTTGTGACGTTCCGCCGCGACACCGAGCTCGGGCTGTGGGTGCCCGATGTGATGGAAGAGTTCTACAAGGCCGCCATCGCGTTCGACGATACGCACTCGATTTCGACATTCACGACGCCACGCCTCTATCAGCGGTAAGTGCGTGCGGTCGGTGTCAGGCCGCGTGTGGCCTGACCGGAAGGTGACCGGGGCGGGTCTGCGACGACCCGCCCCCTGCGGTTCCGTTACTGCGTGGGCAGCTTGGGCAGTGCTGCACCCTCGAGGCGCGGCAGCAGCTGGTCGCGCATCGCGAGCTGATACACCGCCGCCGCAATCACCATCGCGCTCTGCTTCGCATCGTCCTCGATGACCCGTTCGTAGGTGTCGAGGTTCGTGTGCCATGTGTGCGTGCCGTATTCGATGGGGTCCTGGCTGACGCCGATGCCGGGCAGACCGGCTGCGTTGAACGAGGTGTGGTCGGAACCGCCACGCCGGCGGCTGCTCGTGGCATTGGCCCCGAGGAACCCGTTGTCGGCAAACGGCGCCGTGGCCTCGCGCAGGATGCGTGCGGCGTCGGACGGGCCGAACACCGTCATCCCCCGCGCCCGGCCCGTGCCCGAGTCGATATTGAAGTAGCCGGCAAAGCCGGCGAACTCGGGCTTCGGATTTTCCGCCGTGCCGAAGTGCTGCTTCACATAGGCCTGCGAGCCGAGCAGGCCCTGCTCTTCGCCGCCCCACAGGGCGACGCGGATGGTGCGGCGGGGCTTCACGCCGATGGCCTGCAGGATGCGGATGGCCTCGAGCATCGTGGCCGAGCCGACCGCGTTGTCGGTGGCGCCGGTCGCCGAGTGCCACGCATCGAGGTGCCCGCCCAGCATGACCACCTCGGCCGCCTTGTCGGTGCCGGGAATCTCGGCCACCACGTTGTGCTGCGTGCGTCCCTCGGGGTGCATCTGATTGACGATGTGCATGTCGAGCTGGACGGTGCGGCCGGTCGCCATGAGGCGCCACACGCGGCCATAGTCTTCGTTGCGCATCACCACCGTCGGCACGGCCTTGTTGATGTCGAACGTGCGGTTGTTGAAGGCGCGAATCTGTCCGTGGTCGCGACCGGCGTCATTGATGCGTGCCACCGCACCGGCACTGACGAGGAAGGCATCGAGCTGCTCGGCCACGCGAGCCGGCGGCACCACGTCCCCGTTCGGGGCCGCGGGCATCTGCGGCGGACCACCGCCTGCCGGCGTGTCGCGCTCGAACTGTGCGCGCACCTCGGCATCCTCGCGGCGCTTGGCTGGCGGCACGATGGTGACGTCCACCTTCTGCGGGGCGCCGACGAGCACGATGCGCCCCTTCACGCGGGCGCGCTGCGCGTCGAAGAACTGCGTGAGCTGGGCCTGCGTCGGGCGCGTCGGCAGCTCGAGCATCATCGTGTCAGCGGTCACCGGGCCGGCGGTGCCCGGCGTCCACGCCAGGGCCTCGGCCACCAGCGCATCCTTCACCGGCGAGACGATGTGAATCGACAGGCGTTCGTTGGTCCAGCCGGGATGACCGAAGTCCCACGGCTCGAGGTGGGCATTCTTCAGGCCCCAGCCGGTGGTCTGTGTGACGACCCACTCCATCGCGGCTTTCAGCTGCGGAGAGCCAGTGAGCCGCGGGCCATAGACATCGGTGAGCACCTGCAGCGTCTGCATCAGCTGCGAGCGGTCGGTGGCTTCGCGGCGAATCTTCCAGAGCACGTCGGCATCGACGCGCTCCTGGGCGGTCGCCGCGGGTGCTTGTGGGACCTGCGCGGACGGGGGCGCAACGAACGTCAGGACAAGGAGAACGATCAGTGGCAGTCTGATGCGCATGGGAAGGCTCCGCTGCGCATTATGCTCTGGCCGTCGGCTGCGTGTCTTGGCCCGGTGCGTCCCCGAGGCCCGGGTCGTCCCGGGACTACGGCCCTCGACGCTGCAACCCGCGCATCGGCGCAGGTTGCGGTCACCACCGCGGGGGCGTCATGGGGCCTTACGGGAGCGTCGGGGCCGCACACGTCGGCGCTGGCTGCACCGATCCGGGGGGCACCTGCGCCACCTCGAGATGCTGCACGAGCGGCGGCACGGTAGGCGCCAGCGTCACCTCGGCGCGTACGGTACCGCGCTGGCACTCGAGCGTCCACACCCCGCGCAGCGGATTTTCGAGGGGCAGGTATGCACCCGTATCGCGACACGACCCGACGGCGTCGTGCAGGGCGACAAACTCGGCGCGACGCCGCTCGATCGCGCGGTCACGGAACAGATTGACGGCAGCCAGTGCCTGCGCCCGGTCATCACGCCACCCTTCCAGCAACGCCAGCACTTCGCTGCGGGCGTGCTGCAGGGCCGGTGACGGCGCGAACTGCCGCGGCACCAGCCCACCCGTCGAGGCCAGGGCCGCAAGTGCCTCGTTGGCGACACCACCAAACCCCGCATAGGTGCGGTTGCCAAAGACAATGATGCCGACGCCGGAGTCGGGGAGCCACTGCATCACCGAGCCGAAGCCCGGCAGGCCGCCGCCGTGTGCCACCACGTGACCGAAGTCACAGGTCTGCGAAATGCGCAGGCCGTAGCCGTACCCGCCACTGAACAGCTGCAGGGCTCCGGTCCCCGGCGCCCGGCTGACGGATGCCGGTCGTGTGCGTGCCACCTGCTGCATTTCGCGCAGCGACGCGCGGCGCACAGGACCGGTGTCGGTGCCGCTGCGTGCCGGCCAGGCCGAGAGCAGTGTGGCAACGTAGCGCGACAGGTCGCTCATCGACGTGAGCATGCCGCCCATCGCGCCGAAGGCGCCGTCCGGCAGCGGAGGCTCCTCTTTCCACTGCGCATCTTCCCATCGGTAGCCGCGTGCACGCAGCGCATCGTTCACCCGGGCGGGCTCGAGTGTGGTGGCTGTCATGCCGAGCGGATCGAGAATTTCTCGCTGGATGTACTGACGGTAAGGCACACCGGCGACGCGCGAAATGACGCGCCCCAGGATAGCGAAGCCATAGTTGGAATATTCGTAGGCGGTGCCCGGGGCGGTCGAGAACGACATGCCGCGCGCGAGCATGGCCGTGAACTCGTCTTCGGTGACGGCCAGCTGCTGATCGCCCCATGGGTTGTCCTCGGGAAACCCCGCTGAGTGCGACAGCAGATGCCGCAGCGTGATGCGCGGCGCATCGTCGGTCGGGCCGCGCCACTGCCGCAGCTCGGGCACATACCGCTCGACCGGGTCGTCGAGCGACAGCCGTTCCTCGTCTCTGAGCTTCAGGATAGCCATGGCCGTGAAGCTCTTGGTCATCGACGCGATACGGAAGATCGATTCCGGAGTGACTGGCGCCTTCCGTTCGACATCGCTCAGGCCCGACACGCCGACATGCGCGAGCCCTTCATCAATGACGATGCCCCAGATGAGACCGGGGATGTGTTCGGTGGTGGCATAGTCGGCCATGCGCCGGTCGATGGCGGCGAACGCAGTGGCCATGCGGTCGCGCCGATCCCTGACGGGAAACGCCGGTGCGGGTGCCAGGGCGAAGGCTGCCGCGGTGGTGTCTGCGGTGACTGCCGGCGTATCGGCGGGTCGCTGTGTCACGAGGACGAAAACGATCGCTGCCGTGAGGACGAGGGCCCAGATTGCGCGCATGGGCGCATGATCGCACAGCTGCGGCAGCGGCGGACGCGGGCGCCTGCGGGAAACTTTACACCCTTCACGGAGCGACTCGCGGATAATGGCGGCCACTGGCCATGCCGACTCTGCTCCATCGTGCACTCTCTCGCGTCGCCCGCATCGAACCCCGCGAACTGCCGGCGGTGCTGGCCTCGTTCCTGCTGTTCTTCTTCGTGCTGGGCAGCTATTTCGCGGTGCGCCCGGTGCGCGAGACCGTGGCGACGATTCTGGGACGCGAGCGCGTGGCCGATCTGTGGCTCTACACGGCGCTGTTCTCGATGCTCATTGTGCCGGTGTTCGGCTGGCTGGTGGCGCGGGTGCGGCGCAGCCGGCTGCTGCCAGGTGTGTACGGCTCGGTGGCGATCATCCTGGCAGCGATTGGCTCGGTGCTGCAGACCGACTCGGCGAGTGTGGGGGTGGGGGCGTTCTTCTACGTGTGGATCAGCGTGCTCAACCTGATGCTGGTGTCGGTGTTCTGGAGCTTCCTGCTCGAGATGTTCTCGAGCGATCAGGCGACGCGGCTGTTCGGATTCATCGCGGCCGGTGGCACGCTCGGGGCGCTGGTAGGGCCGCTGACGACCCGGCTGGTGGTGAATGCGCTGGGCAATGCCGGCGTGCTGTATCTGGGGACGGCCGGATTTGTCGGGGCCATTGCGTGCCAGATGGTGCTGATTCGCATCTGGACGCGCGACCGCGACGGCATCAGGGCGGCGGCGGCATCGACGGCGGCGGCGACACAGGCGCCGGATGCGGCGCTCGGCGGCAATCCGTTCGCGGGCATTCCCATCGTGCTGCGGTCGCCGTACCTGCTGGGCATTGCGGTGTTCGTGATGCTGCTGTCGGCGGTCAACACCTTCCTGTATTTCGAGCAGCTGCAGATTGTGAGCGACACGTTTCCCGACACGACGCGGCGTACCGAGGTGTTTGCGACGATCGACTTTGTGGTGCAGTCGCTGACGATTGTGTCGCAGCTGTTCCTGACGGGGGCCATCGCGGCGCGCTTCGGTGTGGGGACGCTGCTGACGTTTGTGCCGGTGCTGATGATCGGCGCATTTCTGATGCTGGCCGGGTCGCACGTGTTCGCGGTGATTGCGGTGTCGCTGGTGATGCGGCGCTACGGCGAATATGCGTTCATCCGTCCCGGGCGCGAAATGCTGTGGAGCACGATGGACACCGAGACCAAGTACAAGGCCAAGAGCTTCATCGACGTGCCGGTCTACCGTGCGGCCGACTATGTGGGCGCGCAGTTCAAGACGGCGCTCGACGCGGTGGTGTCGTCGCCGTCGGCGCCTGCGCTGGTCGGGGCCGGTATTGCCCTGGTGTGGGCGGTGTGCGGGTGGCAGCTGGGCCGGCAGCACGACGCGACCCTGCGCGGCCGCCAGTGAGGGGCGACTGGTTCAGCGGCGGGGCGTAAGGGGGGTACCAGGCCGGCCATGCCGACCGGCAAGGGTGTGGCGTCACCACACAGGGCCAGCTGCGGCGCATCGAGGGACGTGCGTGCGCACGCCTGACCGCGCTGGCGGCTGAGTCGTGCGGTGGTCTGTCAGGCTGGACGGGGGAGGATGGAAGGGGGAGCGGCCCCGACCCCTCCGTCGGAGGGGCCGGGATCGCACCTGCGCATCAGAAGCGGACGATGAACGAGAACCGGACGCTGGTGGGCTGCACGAACTGCCCACGCGCCGTGGCCTTACCGTAGTTGGCCACTGCCGTTGAGCAGGTGGCGTTGGCCGTCGTTCCGCACCACGCCGTGTTGCTCGTGCCCACTTGGGTTTCGGTGTTGGTCACGTTGAACACCTCGGCCTTGATGCCGGCCTGGTATGTGCGGGCAATGCGCCAGGTCAGCTCGCCCGACAGGTCAGCGGTTATGAGCAGACCGTCGAACACATCCGTACCGAGCGGTTCGTAGAAATAGGTCGCGGTGGGGCCGGCGTTGGTCGTGGTCCCGGGGAACAGCACATTGACGGCGCGGCTCTTCTCGAAGCGGGCCTTGGAGATGATGTCCGTGACACCGCCCAGCACCAGATTGAGCGGGCCGAGCGGCTTCACATACGCGCCCTGGAATTTGAGGTTGTGCGGCCGGTCATAGGCGGGGCGGCCGAACTTGTTGGCGCCGTTCTGAACCGTGGCACACGGAATCACGCCGCCATTGCCAATCGTCGTGTCAACCGTGGTCCGGCAGTCGGCATCCAGGTAGTCACCCAGCGAGGTGAACGTGGTGCCGAAGTGATTCCCCCGCGTGCGCGAGTAGGTGTAGTTGGCCGTCGCACTCCAGTTATTCGCGAAGCGACGCTCGAAGGTGAACTGGATGCCGCGATACGAGCGCTCTGCAGGCTCGTAGTTGAGCACGGTCCGCTTGATGCTGCGGTCGGGGTTGAACGTCCGGATGTCGTCGATCAGGTTGGCCCAGTCACGCGAGATGAATCGGGCACCGACCGCCAGGGTCCGGCCGAACTGACGCTGCACGCCGAGCATGTACTCGTCCATGTGAAACGGTCGCAGGTCGGGGTTGGGCAGGAACGAGGAGGCGCCGAGACGCACCTCGTTGGCAAACACATAGTTCGAGCCGTCCCACAGATAGTTCTTGTAGTTGGTCTGCTGCGGAATGGCCGCGAAGCCGTCAGAGAAGCTCTGCACCACGCCGACGTAGTAGCGGCCATAGCTGGCCTGTGCCACGGTGCGGCCGTCCTCGGTCAGCGCGTAGCTGCTGGCCAGGCGGGGAGAGATGGTCTGGGCATTCACCGTGATGGCACCGACGTCGCTCTTGCCCGACTGGGCTTCGTAGCGCAGCCCGGCCTCGATGAAGAAGCGCGAGTTCACCTGAAACTTATCGCGGAGGAACACGGCAAGATTGCGTCCGGTCGATGTCGAGTCACCTGACTCATAGTCGCGGCGAGCGAAGGGCACAATCGCGCCGGTCGCCTGATTGAAGGCGTCGACGAGATACAGCTGCTTGTTGGGATAGTCAAACCGCGCACCCGACTCCACCATCTGGAAGTCGACGCCGAGCTTGATGTTGTGGCTGCTCTGGCCGCGCGAGAAGAACCAGGTGCTGGCGGCGTTGGCCTGCTGGCGGGGACGCGAGACGAAGCCGTCGAAGGTGGCCCCGTTGTAGTAGCGATTGTCGCCGAGGCTGAAAATCGGCGAACCACTGAACAACCGGCCGGTCTCGAAGGGCAAGACGTCAATCCGTGATTCGTAGGTGGCCGCAGCCGCCTCCATCGTCCAGTTGTTGCGGATGACGCCACTCCACTGCGCGGCCCAGTTGGCGGCACCCTGATTCTGGCGTGTGAGCGCTGTCCGCTCACCAGCGGCGCCCCAGTAGTCGATGATGAAGCCGTTGGTCGGGGCGCGATAGTACTTGACCCACACGTTATTGGCCGAGTTCAACTGCACGGTGGCACGGACGTTGAGGAAGCCGGCCTCCGTGGTCTGCTGATAGTCCTCGGGGATGAGGCCGACGGTCTGACGACGCGGCGTGGTGTTCTCCTGCCGCTCGAAGGCACCGAAGAACCAGGCATGGTTCTTCCAGATGGGGCCCCCAAGGGTCGGGGCGTAGACCGGGTTCACCTGGTCGAACTTGATGCGTTCAAGCGAGGCACCGCTCACCTGGTTCTTGGTGGTGTTCTGCTTGTTCCACTGGTCGTTGACGATGATGTACTTGGCCGACCCTTCAAATCGGTTCGTGCCCGACTTGGTCACGACATTGACGATGGCACCCTGGGCGCGACCGTATTCGGCCGATGCGCCCGAGGTCGAGACCGACACTTCCTGGATGGCCTCGAAGTTGAGGTTGGTGCCGAATGTGCCGGTGGTCGGGTCGGTGGTGTCGACGCTGTCGATGAGGAACTGGTTCTGGCTCGACAGTGCGCCCAGGGCATTGACGTTGCCCGTACCCACCACGCCGGGCACCGTGCCGATCAGCGACTGGTAGCTGCGGCCGATGGGCAGCTTTTCGAACTGGTCATTGCGGATGCGGGAGTTGTTGGCGACGTTCGTCATGTCGACGATGGGCACTTCGCCGACGACCTGGACGGTGTCGGTGAGCGCGCCGACCTTGAGCGCGAAGTCAACCGAGGTGGTCTTTTCGGTCTCCACCAGGTTGTCGGTGCGCTGGACGGTCTCGAAGCCCTGCAGCTGCGCCTGCACGGCGTAGATGCCGATGGGCACCGCGCCGAAGAGGTAGCGGCCGTTGGTGTCGGTGACGCCCGACCGGGTGACGCCGCGCTGGGTGTCGCTGATGGTGACCGTGACCCCCGGCAGCACGCCGCCGCTTTCGTCGGTCACGGTGCCGGCAATCGTCCCGATCTGGGCCGGCTGGGCCCAGGCCAGCTGCGCCACCAGCAGCATGGCGACGAGCCCGAGTCGCTTCACGAACCTCACTGTCATGTTGTCCTCCCCAAGTAGCATGAACGTCCATCGGTGGGCGCCACCGCGTGGCGACCATCGAGTCGTCTTGTGTCTCAAAAAAACGATCCGTCAAGGCTACTTGACATTTGGGCGGGATTCCAGAGGGCGTGGCGACGCCTCCGCCGTTCCGACCCCGGCCCCCGCGTGCGCCCCGCACATCCGGTAAGCTCAGAGTCGCTATGCGCACATGGCTGCTCACCCTGACACTGCTGTCGGCCCTCCCGGCGGCGGCCCAGCCCGCGCCCGAGCCCTTCTGGCCGGGTGCCACCTACGATCCGGCGATTCCCACCCTGCGGCAGATCGTGGGGCACGACCCCGGCACCGAGATCACCACACCCGAACAGATTGGCGTCTACCTGCAGGCCCTGCAGAAGGCCGACCCGGCCCGCACGCGGCTGGTCGAGTACGCCCGCAGCTGGGAGGGGCGTCCGCTGTGGCTGCTGATTGTGGGCTCGCCGGCCCGCATGGCGGCGCTCGATGCCGTGAAAGCCGACCTGCAGCGACTGGCCGACCCTCGTGGCCTGTCTGCGCCGGACCAGCAGCGGCTGGTGCAGCAGAACCCGGTGGTCGTGTGGCTGGCGCACGGGGTGCACGGCAACGAAATCTCGTCGGCCGATGCAGCCCTGCTCGAGGCCTATCACCTGCTGGCTGCGCGCGGCGATGCCGAGGTCGACCTGATCCTGCGCGAGACGCTGCTGCTCATCGATCCGATGCAGAACCCCGACGGCCGCGCGCGCTTCCTCTTCCAGAACCTGCAGGGGCGCGCTGCCCACCTCGATCCGGTGCCCTACAACGCCGAGCACGACGAGCCCTGGCCCGGCGGCCGGTCGAACCACTATCTGTTCGACATGAACCGCGACTGGTTCGCGCAGACGCAACCCGAGAGCCGCGGACGCGTGCGGGTGGGGCGCGAGTACTGGCCGCAGGTGACCGTCGACCTGCACGAGCAGGGGGGCGACAACCATTACTTCTTTCCCCCGCCGGCCGACCCCATCAATCCGCACATCACACGGTCGCAACTGGCCTCGCTCGAGATGTTCGGGCGGGCCAACGCCGAGCGGTTCGACCAGCGAGGCTGGTCGTATTACATCCGCGACGTCTACGACGCGTTCTATCCGGGCTATGGCGACTCGTGGCCGACCGCGCACGGGTCCATCGGCATGACCTACGAGCAGCCCTCGGCGCGGGCGCTGGCCTTTGCGCGTCGCGACGGCACGGTGATGACGTATCGCGACGGCGTGATGCACCACTTCAACGCCGCCATCGTCACGGCCCGGACTGCGGCGCGCAATCGCGAGCGGCTGCTGCGCAACTTCCTCGAGTTCCGGCAGACGGCCATCACCGAAGGCGAACAGAGCCAGGCACGCGAGTATGTGCTGCTGCCGGGGCACGATCCATCGAGGGCTGCCGCGCTGGCCCGTAATCTGGCCACGCAGGGTATTGCCGTGCGGCAGACCACGGCGCCGACGAAGGTGGGGACGAGAGAAGTGCCGGCCGGCGCCTATGTGGTGGCGCATGCCCAGCCGGCAGGTCGTCTCGTGCGGAACCTGCTCGATACCACCGTGGCGCTGCCTGAGGCCTTCGTGAAGGCACAGGAGGCGCGTCGTGCGCGGCGGCTGCCCGATGAGATTTATGACATCACAGCCTGGAGCCTGCCGCTGCTGTACGACGTCGAGGTGGTGACCAGTGCCGTGCCCCTCACCGTGGCGACGACGCCCGTGCTTGACACCTACGACGCACCGCCCGCGCCGCGCACCTTCGCGCGCGGACAGGTGGGGTATCTGCTGCCGTGGGGATCGGCCACCGCCGCGCTGACGGCCGAGGCCCTCGCCGAGGGTCTGCGCGTGACGAGCATCGGCGGCAGCTTCACACTGCAGGGCCGCACCTATCCGATCGGCACAGCGCTTGTGAGGCACGCGGGCAACCCCGCCGATCTGCACGATCGGCTGCAGCGCCTGGCCACCCGGCACGGGGCCGACGTGGTGCCCATCGACTCGGCGTTCATCGACCGCGGTGTCTCGCTCGGCGGCAACGACACGGCCGCGCTGCGGGCACCCCGGGTGGTGCTGGCCTGGGATGCGCCGACGCAGTCGCTGTCAGCGGGTTGGACGCGCTATGTGCTCGAACGCCGTTATGGGCAGCGTGTGACGGCCGTGCGCGTCAGCGCCCTGGCCCGCGTGGTGTGGAGCGACGTCGACGTGCTGGTGCTGCCGTCAGGCAACTATTCCGGTGCGATTGGCGAGGCGGTGCTGGCGCGCATCCGCGAATGGGTGCGCAGCGGCGGCACGCTCATCACGCTGGCCGAGGCCACCCGCTGGGCCACGTCCGAGAGCGTAGGGCTGCTGTCGACAAAGCCGCTGCTCAAGAACGGCAATCTCGACATGCCCGGAAACGTCGCCGCCGCCGGGCAAGGCCGCGAGACACCGGCGAAACCAGCCGATCCGGCCGCGTTCAACTATGACGCCGCCATCCAGCCCGATCGCGAGAGGCCCGATGCCCAGCCGGGCGCATTGCTACGCGTGCGCATCGACACCGAGCACTGGCTGTCGGCCGGCCACGATGCCCCCGGCGCTGCCATGATCGAGGGCAGCCGCGTGTTCGCCCCGCTCAAGCTCGACAGCGGCCGTAACGTCGGGGTCTACGCCACGCGCGAAAGGCTGATTGCCTCCGGGCTCATCTGGCCGGAAAATCAGGGCCTGCTGGTCGAGAAGGCGTTTCTCATGCATCAGCCGCTGGGCCAGGGGCATATCATCGGCTTTGCCGAAGAAGCCACGTATCGGGCATTCAGCGAGGGCACCATGCTGCTGTTCATGAACGCCGTGCTGCTGGGGCCGGGTTACTGACACCACACGAGAGGACACACTCACCATGACACTGCGACTGCTTCGTCTGTCGGTGCTGGCCGCGCTTGCGGCAGCGGTGCTGGCCCTGCAGCCGGCTGCCCTCACGGCCCAGGGTGATACGTACTTTCCACCCAAAGGTGACTGGGCCCGCAGGCCGCCGGCCGAGCTCGGCATGGACCCGGCCCGGCTGGCCGAGGCCGTGGCGTTCGCGCAGAGCCGCGAGTCGACGCGCGAGTTCGACTTCTCGGATCAGGAACGCATCTTCGGCTCGCTGCTGGGCTCGGTGCCCACCCGTCGCGCGGCCACCAACGGCGTGGTCATCTACAAGGGCTATGTGGTGGCCGAGTTCGGTGAAACCACGGCCGTCGACCCGACCTACTCGGTCGCCAAGAGCATGATGGCGACGGTCGCGGCCCTCGGCGTGCGCGACGGCCGCCTCGCGGTGGATGACCGCGTCGGGACCACGGTGAAGGACGGCGGCTATGACTCGCCGCGCAACAGCGAGGTCACCTGGAAGATGCACCTGCAGCAGGAGACCGAGTGGGAAGGCGAGCTGTTCGGCAAGAAGCACGACTTTGTCGGGCGCGAGGCGTTTGGCGAAGGCGAGCGGAAGCCGCGCGAGCTGCAGCGCCCGGGCACGTTCTACGAATACAACGACGTGCGCATCAACCGCCTCGGCCTCTCGCTGCTGCGCGTGTTCCGCAAGCCGGTGCCCGAGGTCTTCCGCGACGAGATCATGACGCCCATCGGCGCGTCGACCGACTGGAAGTGGGTGCCGTACCACAACAGCTACGTGACCATCGACGGACGCCGCATGCCGTCAGTCAGCGGCGGCACGCGCTGGGGCGGTGGCGTCTGGATTCACTCGTGGGACATGGCGCGCTTCGGCTACCTGTGGCTGCGCGGCGGCCGCTGGGGCACTCGCGAGCTGCTGCCCGAGGCATTTGTGAAGGCGGCCACGGCCCCCAGCGCTCACGGGCCCGACTACGGCTATCTCTGGTGGCTCAATACGCAGGGGAAGAACTATCCGGGGTTGCCGACCACCGCATACGGCGCGCGCGGGGCCGGCAGCAACACGATTACGATTTCACCCGAGCACGACCTGGTGGTCGTGTGGCGCTGGCATCGCGGCAACGAAGCCGAGTTCGTGCAGCGCGTCATCAGCGCCATCCGGCGCTGATGCGGGTGCGAGGGAGGACGGCCGTCAGCGGCGGCCGTCCATCTGCTCGATGGTGCGCGTCGAGGGCCCCCGCGAGGCGCGCAGGCGCGTCGCGACCTGCTCGGCCTGACGCCAGGCCCGCAGCACATTGCCCCCGAGAATCTTTTTCACGTCTGTCTCGCTGTAGCCACGCCGCAGCAGTTCGGCGGTGAGCGCCGGATAGGTCGCCACGTCCTCGAGCCCCTGCACGACGCTGGTGATGCCGTCAAAGTCGCCACCGAGGCCGATGTGGTCGATGCCGGCCACCTTCCTGATGTGATCGATGTGATCGGCCACCTCTGACAGCGTGGCTCTCGGCTCGGGATGCTCGCTGCGCCACCGCTCGAGTCCGGCAGAGACATACGCGCTGTTACTGGGAAACTGCGCACGCATCAGCTGCTGCTGGGCCGAGTAGAGCAGGTTCCAGTCAGCCACCTTCTGGGAGATGAAACCGGGCACGAAGGTCACCATCAGCACGCCGCCGTTCTTCGGCAGCAGCGCCAGCACATCGTCCGGTACGGCGCGGGGCACGTTGCAGAGGGCCCGGGCCGTGGAATGCGAAAAAATGACGGGCGCTTCGCTGACGGCGATCGCATCCTTCATGGTGTCGGGCGACACGTGGCTGAGGTCGACCAGCATGCCGAGCCGGTTCATCTCGCGCACGACTTCCTCGCCGAATGCCGAAAGTCCGCCCAGCTTCGGCTCGGCGGTGGCTGCATCGGCCCACGGCACATTGTCCGAGTGCGTCAGCGTCATGTAGCGCGCGCCGGCCGCGTACATCTGCCGCAGCGTGCCGAGCGAGTTGTCGATCGAGTGCCCGCCTTCCATGCCCATCATCGAGCCGATACGTCCTGCCTTGAATGCCTGCTCGGCCGACTCGGCCGTCAGCGCCAGCTGAAATGTGTCGGGCCAGCGCGCCATCATGCGGTGCACGATGTCGATCTGCTCGAGCGTCGCCCGCACGGCCTCGGTGGCCTGCATGGTCGAGGGCACGTAGACTGACCAGAACTGTGCGCCCATGCCGCCCGCCCTGAGACGCGGAATGTCGGTCATGAGCCGCGGCACTGATCCGGTAATGTCGGCCCTGGAAAAATCGCCGCCGCGATCAATCTCGCGCAGCGCCCACGGATAGTCGTTGTGGCCGTCCACGAGCGGTGCTTCGCGGTGCAGGGCCAGGGCCCGCGTCTTGAGATCGCCCTGAGCGCCGAGGGGCAGCAGGGCGCCGACGGCGAGCATCAGGGAGAGGGGCCAGAAGAGTCGGGAAGCCGGTCGCATCCGTGCATTAAAGCACGGCGGGGTCAGAGCGTCAGCAGCGTCTCGCGCAGGCGGCGCGACTGGATGCGGCTCACCTGCAGCGTCTGGCCGTTGGCGAGCGTCACCTGGTACGTGCCGCCGGGCATCGCGCTGACGCGCTGAATCTGATCGAGGGCCGCCAGTGCGCTGCGGCTCAGCCGCACAAACCGCCGCGGATCGAGGCGCGCCTCGAGCAGATGCAGCCGATGGCTGATGGTGAAGCGCTCGGCACTCACCGTGGTGATGTGCATCAGCTCGGCTTCGGCGACAATCGAGGCAATCTGCCGCACCGGCAGAATCACCACTTCATCGCGCCGCCGCACCGGCAGCCGCTCGAGGTAGGGACGCCGTGCGGCCAGGTCCATCGCCGTGACCGCCGCCACCACACGCCGATCACGTTCGGTGGTGGACATGCGCTGGCGGGCGCGCTGCAGCGTGTCGGCCAGGCGCTCGCGATCGACCGGCTTGAGCAGATAGTCGACCGCATTCAATTCAAACGCGTCGACCGCAAATTCGTCGTGGGCCGTGACAAAAGCGATGAGGGGTGGTGCCTCGTGCGACACCAGCCGCGCGGTATCGAGGCCGCCGAGCTCGGGCATGTGCAGGTCGAGCAGCACCAGGTGCGGCGAGGCCTGCTCGATGAGCGCCAGCGCCTCATGGCCGTTGGCGGCCTCTCCGACGACCGACACATCAGGAAAACACTCGAGCAGGTTCCTGAGGAATCGCCGCGCCGGGCGCTCGTCATCGGCCAGTACGATACGCAGCGGCTCGCTCATCGGGGTGCTGTGGTGAGGCCGCCGGCAGTGCCAGCGGCAGGCAAATCTCGGCCACGGTGGCGTGCGCCTCGTCCGAGGTCAGCGACAGCGTCGCGCCGCCGCCATACAGGCCCGCGAGGCGGCGCTCGACATTGGCCAGGCCGAGGTGTCCCTCGCCACGCATGATGTCAGTACCCAGCGGGCGACCGGTATTGCGGACGACGAGGTGCAGCACTGGCGCCGGCTCGGACACGCGCCTGGCCGTGATGATCACATCCCCGCCCTGCACGCTGGGCGCGACGCCGTGTTTAATGGCGTTTTCCACGAGCGGCTGCAGCACCAGTGCCGGCAACGGCACTGTGCGCAGGTCGGCGGGCACGTCGATACTGACCCGCAGCCGTTCCTCGAAGCGTTCGTGTTCGATCTCGAGGTAATGCTCGACCAGCTCGAGCTCACGGCCGAGCGTCGTGAACTCGCCGTCGGGTCGCAGCACGGCACGCAGCAGCCCGGTCAGCCGCAGCAGCGTGCGCAGCGCGCGCGTCGGCGCCGCCTCAATCAGGTAGCCGATGGTCGTCAGGGCGTTGAAGAGAAAGTGCGGGTTGATCTGCGCCCGCAGGGCGCGCAGCTCGGCCTCGGCCGCCAGCTTGTGCATCTCTTCCTCGCGCAGCTGCACCTCATAGCGCTCGAGTGTCAGGCGGATGGCGTCGATGCGCCGCGCCGCAATGCCCACCACCGCGTCGATGAGTGCGGCATCATCAGACAGCAGCTGCCGCCCGCCGGTCAGCTCACCGGGCCTGACGACGATGACGGGCGGATCGGTGGTCGGTACCACCACCTGTGCCTCATGGACGTGCGCGTCCGCAGGGGCGTCGGTCCATGTCACGCGCCGCGCATTGAGTGCGCGCGTCAGGGCTTCGGTCACCGTGTCCATCACGCCTGCCACCGATGTCTGATCGGCCACGGCCTGCGCGAGTGTCGCCCGGAGCACGCCGTAGTCGATGCGCCCGAGCAGCACGCGATCGACGAAGACCGTCACCTGCTGCCGCAGCCACGGCGTCAGCAGGGCCGTCGCCACCCACAGACCCAGCATCACGCCCTGCGCGGCCGGGCCGTCCGGCAGACGCGTCACGGCCCAGTAGCTGACCAGCGCGAGTGTGACGACCGTCAGCAGCGTGAGGGCGCGCTTGAGAAAGAGATCGCCGAGGGCAAAGCGATAGTTCTGATACAGAATCGCGAACGCCAGCGGAATGGCCGCGTGATGTCCGAGCAGCTGCATCCACCAGCTGTCCTGCTGGGTGTGAAAGCTGCCGAGGTGTGTGGCCGACACGGCGAACAGCACCAGCGCCAGCACCCAGAACGCGCGCCGCATGTGGGCCTGTGCCCGGGTCAACAGGCCCAGTGGCACGATGAGCAGCGTGAAACAGGCGGTCAGCAACTGGAACGCCAGCGTCGAGGCTGCCGTCTCGCCGGTCACCATGGTCGCGCTGTGGAGGACGGCGGCGATGCCCGCCATGGCATACGCCAGACCCACCACATACCGGCCGCCACCGAGGTCGCGTGCGACTGAATGAACGACGACGGCTGCGAGGAACCCGAGGGCGGGGAACGACAGTGCCGAGAGCGGAACGCTGTCCGAGAGCAGCCCGAGCCGGGGCAGGCCATACGCGGCCAGCGCACCGAGATTCCAGAGCAGCCCCAGCAGCGCGGTCGCCAGGGGCAACCGGTCAAGACGAGCGGAGTCTGAGGGCTGGCGACGACGCAGCACCAGCATCAGCAGCATCGCGTATAACGCCGTGCCCGTGGCAAAGCCCACGAGGTTCAGCACGTCGGCGGCATTCGATGCGGTCACGTCTCGATTCTAGCGGGTTGGGATGGCTGGCCGGGCGACTGACCCACGACTGGTCGAAAAGCCCTCATGAGTGGCCAACCGACCAGGGTGAATAGGCCCTGCTCTGGGCAGGCCCCTTCTCGAATGCCCGGGGCGGTATCCTGACGGGGGCAGGCCGGCTGGTGCCCTGCGGCACCAGCGGCTGCTGAGGAGGGGCGCGGCTACTTGCGCTTGCCGGTGAAGTCGATGGCGCCGAAGCCGGCGACATCCATGGTGCCCTTCATTTCGTCGCCGGTCACTTCACCGGTCATGACGATATCGATGGGGCCACCAGGAGTCACCATGCCGAAGGTCACCTTGACCGTCGAGCCATTGACTTCACCCTTGAACTCGGTTTCGCCCATCGGGCTGCTCATGCTGCCCGTGACGGCGGTGCCGTCCTGCGTGAAGGTGACGTCGGTATCCATCGAGCCCTGCGGGCTGTTGATGGTGAGTACCCAGTCGCCGGCGACCGACTGTGCGTGCAGCGCCACTGTCGCCACCGCGAGCACCAGAGCAAACGTAAGCGAGCGAATCAGCTGAGCCATAACATCACCGCGCCTCCTGCGCGTCGTTCCACCGCCCGTCGTGCGAGACAGGCGGACGTCAAGCGATCTACTTCCGAGCCGATGGAGTCAGAGTCGTGGTGCGACGCGCGGACCCGCGTGTGTACACCACCGTCGCCGGCTGCCCGATCTTGAGCAGGTCGAGCGCATACGTGTAATCGTAAATGTTTGCGATCGACTGGCCAGCCAGTTCCACGATGATATCGCCTTTCTGCAGGCCCGCCTGTTCTGCGGGGCCGCCGCCGATGACGCCGCCGAGCAGCAGGCCCTTCACCTCGGTGGCGTAGTCGGGAATGGTGCCGGTGAAGATGCGCAGGCCGGCCCGCCCGCCGGTGTCGGTCTTCTGCTCGACCTTGGTGAACAGGGGCGGCTCATCGGCATCGAGCAGGCGGCGGGCGATGGTGCCGGCAAAGCCCGCGATGCGATCGAGGTCGTCGTAGTTGATCTTCTCAGCCGTGTCTGACGGCTTGTGATAGTCGGTGTGCGCCCCGGTGAAGAAGGCGAGTGATGCGACCCCCACGCCGTTGAAGCTGCTCACGTCGGTCGGCTGATAGGGGTCTTCCTGCAGGACCAGATCGAAGCCGGCGGCCACATTGGCCTGCTCGAGCAGGCGTGGCCAGGCCGGGCTGGTGCCAGTGGCCTGCACGGTCAGCTTGTTGTCCGTGGAGCGTCCCACCATGTCGAAGTTGAGGTAGGCCGCCATCTCGGCGATGGGCACGGGCGGGGCGTTCACAAACGCGGTCGAGCCGATGAGCCCGAGTTCCTCACCCGACCAGAAGGCCACCACCAGATGGCGTTTGCGCGGCACGCGCGCCAGCGCGTCGGCAATGGCCAGGACGGCGGCGGTACCCGAAGCGTTGTCGTCGGCCCCGTGATGAATCTGTCCGGCCTGGTCAGCCGCGGCCAGCGAGTTGCCGGCACTGCCGCGCCCGAGATGGTCGTAATGTGCCCCGATGACCACCCAGGGCCTCGATGCCGCTGCCGCGGGTGTGGCGGGCAGATAGGCCACGACATTGCGGCCGGTCTGCTGCTCGCGCACCACACGCGCCGACACTGTCAGCGTCAGATTGGGAATGGCAAAGCCGGTGGTGTGCGGGTTGCCGGCGTCAAATTCCTTCTGCACCCCTTCGAGCGTCTTGTCGTCGAGTGCGGTGAAGATGGCCTCGGCCACCGCGCCGCTGGCGCTGGCCGCGACGAGTCCCGAGCCGGCCAGGGCGGTGTCGAAGCTCATCGGTACCACGGCGCCCGCATTCGGCGACCGCGGGCCGGTGATGACCACGAGTGCCTTTGCGCCGCGCTGGCGGGCGGCCTGTGCCTTGTAGCGCAGATCCGAGTAACGGGCGAGAGCGGCGCGGGTCGTGGCGTCGGCATCCTCGGGGAAGTAGCGCAGCACGACGACAATGCGGTCCTTGACGTCGAGCCCCTGATAGCTGTCATAGCCGAACGTGGCAGACGAGGGCACGACGATGCCGTAGCCGGCGAAGACGACAGGGCCGCTCACCTCGGCGGAATCAGAGAACGACAGGGCCTGCACCTCGGTGCTGCTACGGAACGTCGACGGCGTGGTGCCGCGCGTGACGGTGATGGACGAACCGCCGTCCTTCGACCCTGCGGTGAAGGTGAAGGGCGACAGCATCGAGGTCTGCCCCGGCAGGGGGCGGGCGCCCATGCGTGTGAGCTGCTCGACCAGATACTGTGCGGCCTGCTGCTCGCCGGGCGATCCGGCGAGGCGGCCTTCCATCGAGGGTGAGGCCAGCCGCTCGACGTGTGCGCGTGTCGTGGGGGGGGCTGCCGACTGGGCCGAGGCCGACGCCGCGATGCCGGCCAGCAGGGTGAGCAGCGGAACGAGGCGAGAGCGGAGCAGAGTCGCCATAGACATCCTCATCAGTCTTCAGTGTCAGGTCGGGTGCTGTTAACGTGGCGGCGCAGCCGCCAGCGCCGTCCGCACGGCCTCGTGATTCCACTGCGCCAGGAAAATCTGTCCGGCACCGCCGCCCGAGCGGCTCGAGGTGAATGCCACCTGACGACCATCGGGCGAGGGCACGGGCAGACCATCGAAGCCATCCGAGTAGGTGATGCGCACCGGCTCTTTCGTGCCCGCCGTGTCGACGACGAACACTTCGAAGTTCTCGAAGCCGAGCTTGTTCGAGGCAAACAGCAGGTACTCGCCTGACGGATGCTCGTAGGGCGCCCAGCTCATCGCCTTGAAGGCCGTCACCTGTCGCTTGTCGCTGCCATCGGGCTTCATCGTCCAGATGTCGGCGATGAGCCCCTGCTCGTCGAAGCGTCGCCACACGATGCGGTCGCCCTTCGTGGTGAAGAAGGGGCCGCCGTCGTAGCCGGCCGCGGTGGTGAGCCGGCGCTGATCGGTGCCGTCGGCCTTCATGATGTAGATCTCGCCGAAATAGCTCGGGTCGGTCTCGAGCTGTTTCTGTTCCGCCGCCGTCAGGGTACGGTTGTAGGCGTCGCGCATCGACGAAAACACAATCCACTGGCCGTCGGGGGAATAGCCCGCCTCGGCGTCGTAGCCCCGGGCGGTGGTCAGGCGCGTGAGCGTGCCCGATGATTCCGCGACCGCGTAGATGTCCATCTCGGGGTCGTAATCCCACGCGTAGCGGCGTTCCTTGCCCGAGGCGCGGAAGTCGAGTTCCTCCTTCTGCAGTTGCAGGGACCGCGGGTCGTGGTGCGTCGACGCGAAGAGAATCTGGTCGGTGCCCGGCCGGAAGAACGCGCACGTAGTCTTGCCCGTGCCGGGCGACACGCGCTTCGTGTCTCCGGTGGCGAAGTCGAGCGTGTAGATCTGGTAGAAGGGGTTGGCCGGGTCGCGTTCACTCTGGAAGACGAGCCGCGTGCCGTCGGGCGACCAGTAGCCCTCGCCCGCGCGACGGCCCTCGACGGTGAGCCGACGGACACGCGACAGGTAGTCGCGCTCACGGTTGTCGGCAGGTGCCGGCGGGGCCTGCGCCCCGAGCGTGACGGCCCCGATGCACAGCAGCGCCAGCGCCGGCCAGATTCGCGGTGTCATACCGTGGATGGTACGCCGCCCGCCCCGCGCGGGGCAACCGCGGCTTCAGGGCAGCAGTGCCTGGCTGCCGGGGCGGAACCGCGCGCTGAGGGCCATGATGCGCTGGGTGCCCTCGCGGATGACGGGGAACACCGCCACCAGCCGCCCCCCCTGGATGTCGATGCCGTTGTAATCGCCGACGAACGATGAGGCCGCGCAGCAGTCGAAGGGATCGACCGGCACACGGTGGTTCATGAACGTACGCCCCCCGTCGATGCTGCGTGCGAGGGTGACGCCGGTGAGTGTGCCCTTCTGCCCGCGGCGGTCGTGAAAGATCACATTCAGGCTGCCGTCGGCCGGGTCAACGGCCATCCACGTGAACATCTGGTCGGCGCCTTTAGGGTCGTCGTTGACCCTGACGGGCGCATCCCACGTACGGCCACCGTCACGCGAGGCCAGCACGAACACATCGGTGTCGCCGTTGCGCTGGTCGATGAAGTTCACGTAGAGGCTGCCGCGATGGGGGCCGCTGCTGAGGTCGACCGCTGTCACGGGCATGCCGTTGTGGCGCTCGAGTCCTGGCAGTGGAATATCCCAGCCCCCGGTGAGCGGCGTGATGATGCGGTCTGCCCCGAAGGTCCATCCTCCATCGTCCGAGCGATCGAGGACGAGGCCCTTCGGGCCAGCCCACACCACATAGACCTCGCCGTTCGGACCCACGGCCGGAACGGCCCCCTCGACGGTGTTGTCGCCGTCGAGCGCGTCTCCCGACTCGTCGGAGATGCGGAAGGGCGGCTGGAATGTCTGGCCCCCGTCCTTCGACCGGGCAAACCAGATGTGTGTGCGGTGCGTCGGGTCGTTGCTGCCGTAGACATCGAATCGCGTCCACGCGACGTAGACCTGCCCCCGGTGCGGCGACGCGGCAGCGCGGTCGACGACAAGCCACGGCTTGTCTTCGAACGGCATGGCCGTGTTCACGTGATCGATCACCGCAACGGGGGCCTGCCACTCGACGCCGTCGCGCGACCGGCGCACAAAGATGCCGCTGCTGGCGACATCGGGCCGTTCGACCCTGATGCCGTCAAAGGCGATGTAGCTGTGAAAGGCCGTGCCGTCGCGGCCGAACGCGACCACATCATCACCCTGCACGCGGCCGCCCGGGTTGGCGGCGGGCGTGCCGACCCAGGTGCGGCCCCCGTCGGTCGACACATAGCCCCAGTTCGATGAACGTGGCTGGCGTCCCGGCTGATTCGACTGGATCAGCGTGGCGATGACGTGCAGGGGATTGGTCGGATTGATGGCGACCGAGGCCTCTGCGGGCCGCAGCGCCTCGCTGCCGGTGACGGCGGTCACCGCCATCTGTCCGGCGACTGGAGGCAGGGGCCCCGGCGTCTGTGCCAGGACGGTGGCCATGGCCAGCACGGCCCCGCACACTGAGAGCCCGACAGGCGAGAACTGTCTCCGCATGTCCTGCACTCTACTGCATCGCGAATGTGATCGGCACCGACTGGCCCGCAGTGACGGAGACCATCTGCGTGGAGGCGCGCAGCTGCTCGTGCCACACCGCGATTTCGTATCGGCCGGGTGGCAGGTCGGGCAACGTGAATGTGCCATCGGTGCCGGTCACGGCCGATACCTCGTCGGTAACGACGATCCAGCCGCGCATCCACTGATGCGTGCTGCAGCCGACGCGCAGCGTGCCGGTGCCCGGCAGCGGCCGCCGCAGCTCGACGGCTGGCGAGGGCAGGGCGAGGTTGAGCACCTGGCGACCATCGGGGGTCTGCAGCACGGTCGTGTGCAGCACCGGATCGCGGCTGCTCGTCGCCATCGTGCCCCCCGGGGCGACGACCTGCACGCGGGGCACGAAGGCGCAGCGCTCGTTCACGACGCGCACCTCGCGCGCCGGCGTGCGCGCCGTGAGTCCCCGGACGGTGACGACGACGTTGGCGAGGGCGCCGCGAGGCCCGACAACAATCGCCTCGTTTGGCTGCTGCGCCCCGCACACCTGCTGGTCGAAACCGACGCGGATGGCGCGGGGAGTTGAGGCCGTGGTGGTCACGGTACCGGTGATGCGGCCGGGTCGGGCAGACTGCGCCGCGGTCAGTGGCATCACCAGCGCGGCCACGGCAAGGCTCAGCGTCGCGCACTGGGCCGCGCCCCATCCACTCATCCCATGAAAACGACCATTCATGAAAATCTCCGTGGTGCTGATCGGTCAGACCTGTTGAGTGGCCCCCGGTCGCCGGTAGACTAGAAATACTATGTTTGTCCGAACACTCTCTATTCTACTGTTCACGCTGAGTCTCGTTTGCTCCGGCGCGGCCATGGCGCAGACCGGCACGACGCTCAGCGGCACCATCACGCAGGCCGACGGCGGACAGCCGCTGGCAAATGCGGTGGTGGTTATTGACGAACTGCGCCGCGAGACGCGCACCGATGCCACTGGCCAGTATCGCTTCGAGGGGGTGCCTGCCGGCGAGTATCACCTCGGGGTGCGCGCCGGCGGCTCGACCACCCGACGGGTCGAGGTGACGGTCGGCAGCGCGCCTGCGGTGCAGGACATCGCCGTCGAGTTCGACATTCATTTCGCGGAAGTGCTGTCTGTGAGCCCGACGCCGCGCCCGCAGTTCGAGGCCTACCAGCCGACCACCGTGCTGGGCGGGCAGGATCTGGCTCAGCAGCAGGAAACCACGATTGCCGGCACCCTGCAATATTCGCCCGGTATCTCGACACGCGCGTTCGGTGCCGCGCCCGCGCGCCCGGTGATTCGCGGGCTCGATGGCGACCGCGTGATTGTGCTGGAAGACGGTCAGCGCATGGGCGACCTGTCGAGCCAGTCGGCCGACCACGGCGTGCCGATCAATCCCGCGGCGGCGCGGCGGGTGGAAGTGGTGCGTGGCCCTGCGACGCTACTCTACGGCGCCAACGCCATTGGCGGTCTGGTCAACGTCGTCACCGACCAGATTCCAACGCAGCCGGTGACGGCGCCCACGGGCCGGGTCAATTTCGATCTGGCCAACAACGGCAATCAGGTGGGCTCGGCGGCCGGCATCACGGTCGGTAACGGGCGCTTTGCCTTCACGGCTGGCGGCAGCGGTCAGGACAGCGGCAGCTACTTTACGCCCGAGGGCAAGGTGCCCAACTCGCAGTCGTCTCTGGCCACCGGTAACGTGGGCGGATCATGGACGGGCGACAACCAGTATGTCGGCGCGAGCTACAGCTACACCGATATAAAGTATGGCGTGCCCTTCATCGAAGAGGGCAACGTCAGCCTCACGCCCCGCCGGCACTCGCTGAGCGCACGCGCCAGCGCCACGCAGATGAACGGCTTCTTTCAGTCGTATCGCGCGACGTTCGGCTTCCGCGACTACGAGCATCAGGAACTCGAAGGCACCGAGGTCGGCACGACCTTTCAGAACCGCTCGGTCGAGGGCGAACTGCTGCTGTCGCACCGCAAGACCGCCAACCTCGTCGGCACCGTGGGCGGCTGGTTCATGCAGCGCGACTTCAACGTGAGTGGCGCCGAGGCGCTGTCGCCGCCGGTGGGGCAGCGCAATGCCGCAGCGTTTGTGTATGAGGAAGTGGGCAACGCGCATGCCACCTTCCAGTTCGGCGGTCGCGTCGACCGCACCACCTACGAACCGCAGGGCGTGCTGCCGGCACGTGACTTCACCGAGTGGTCGGGGTCGGCCGGCGTGCTGCTGCGTCCGTCGGCTGCACGCGACAATCTGGTCCTGGCGGCCAGCTTTGCGCGGGCGGCGCGGGCCCCGGCCATGGAGGAGCTGTACTTCTTCGGCCCCCACCTCGGGAACTTTGCCTATGAGATCGGAAACCCGACGCTCGACGCCGAGCGGGCCCTGGGCGCCGACGTCTCGCTGCGCGCCCGCGGCGGCCGTTTCGAGGGAGAAATCACGTTCTTCTCGAATGACATTGCCAACTACATCTTCCGCAACCCGATTTCCGAGGAGGAATTCGAGGAGCGCGAAGAGGAGTTCGATGACCGCTTCGGTGTGGTCCACGGTGAGTCTGACGACCACGGGGACGACCACGGCGACGAGGGGCATCACGGCCACGGCGAAGGCCTGCCCTTCGTTGAATTTGTGGCCCGCGACAGCCGCCTCTGGGGCATGGAGGCCCACGGCGACTTCAAAATCACCGATCGCTGGATTGCCGATTTCACCATCGACATGGTGCGGGGGCGGCTGAAGGACACCAACGAGGCCCTGCCCCGCATTCCTCCGGCCCGCGGCATTTTTGGACTCAAGTATCAGGGCACCAGCCTGCAGGCCGGCGGCAGTATCGTGACCGCGTCGGCCCAGAACCGCGTGTTCGGTGAGGAGACCGCCACAGACGGCTATGCGATGCTGCGGTTCTTCGCGTCATACTCCTTCGTGCAGGGCCGCGTCTTCAACACCATCACGGCACGCCTCGAGAACGCGACCGATCGGCTCTACCGTAACCACCTGAACTATTTGAAGGAGATGGTGCCCGAGCGCGGCCGCACCTTCCGGGTGGTCTACACGCTGGGCTTCTAGCGGCAGGGACATCCGGGGGCCGCGCAACTGAGCGCAGCCCCCGGGCCCGCGATACCGCATCGACTGGCTGATGCCGCACCTGTCCTCCTCCGGGTGCCGGCGTGCAGCAATCATCGGGGTCGGGTGTCCGCATCGGCGGAGGCCCGGCCCTGTGGTGTGTCTGACGGTGAAACGATTCAGGAGCGGCGCGTGTCGGCCGTGCGCGTGAGCGCCATGAACACGGTGCAGGCCATGGCCAGCATCACGAGGATGACGGCCGTCGCCGAGGGCTCGAGGCCGCGGCTGTAAAAGAAGGCCGCCACCGAGGTCCAGGCCGCACCGACGGCGATGGCCTTCACGCCGCGCGTAATGCTGCGCTCGGCGTGATAGCGGTCGACGTGCGTCATGGCGTCGCGGAAGAGCGGGGCGGCACGCAGCCAGTCGTGCAGATGGCGGCTCGAGCGCGAGAACGCCCACAGCGCAAGCAGCAGGAACACCGTGGTGGGCATTCCGGGCAGCACGGCCCCGATGGCAGCCAGGCCCACCGAGATGAGACCCAGCCCGATATACAGCGCCCGCGTCACGACGCCCCGATTATAATCCGCGCTCATGGCCCGCCTGCGACCGTTTGTGCTCCTCGCGCTTCTCGCTCTGGCCGCTGTGCCTCTGGCACTGCCGGAACCGGTGCTCGAATTGCCCGCGCTGGCCCAGGAGGCCGGGCCGACTTGGCTGCAGCCCTATCGTCGTGATGCCCAGCGCCTCATCACAGCGGCGACTGCCGATCAGTTCGCCTGGAACCGCCTGGCCGAGCTGACCGACACCTACGGGGCGCGCCTGACCGGATCGGACAACCTGACCCGGGCGATTGTGTGGGCGGCTGACACGATGCGCGCCGATGGGTTCGAGGGTGTCCGCACCGAAAGGGTCATGGGCCCCAAGTGGGTGCGCGGCCAGGAACGGCTCGAAATCATCGAGCCGCCGCATCACGTCCTTCCGCTGCTGGGGCTGGGCGGGTCGGTGGCCACGCGACCCGAGGGGCTCGAGGCCGACGTCATGGTGGTCAGCAGCCAGGACGAACTGCAGCGCCGGTCGGCCGAGGCCCGCGGACGCATCGTGCTCTTCGATGTGCCCTACACCAACTATGGCGAGACCGTGGTCTATCGCGCGGGCGGGGCCAGGCTCGCCGCGCAGCACGGGGCCGTGGGTGTGCTGCTGCGGTCAGTGGGGCCCATGGGCCTGCGGACGCCGCATACCGGCGGCATGCAGTACGGCGACGATGCCCCGAAGATTCCGGCGGCGGCGATTTCCGTCGAGGACGCCCAGCGCATCCACCGCATCATCGACCGCGGGCGCCGCGTGCGCGTGCGCCTGACGATGGAGGCGCACTTCGAGCCTGATGTGGAATCGGCCAACGTGATCGGCGAACTGACGGGACGCGAGCGCCCGAATGAAATCGTGCTGGTCGGGTGCCACTTCGATTCGTGGGACGCCGCCACGGGCGCCTCCGATGACGCCGTGGGATGCATTGTCACGTGGGAAAGCCTGCGGCTCATGAAGGCGCTGGGCATCAGACCGCGTCGCACCGTGCGGCTGGTGCTCTTTACCAATGAGGAAAACGGATTGCGCGGAGGCACGGCCTATCGTGATGCCTATGTGAAAGCCGCCGGTGATCATGTGCTGGCCATCGAGTCAGACTCGGGCGTGTTCCAGCCTGCCCGTCTGGCCTTCAGCGGATCAGAGTCGGCCCGGCGCATCATCGCCGACATCGGGACGCTGCTGGCACCGATTGACATGCAGTACGTGGGGCCCGGCGGGGGCGGGGCCGATATCGGCCCCATCGCCGAGGCGGGCCGCGTGCCGATGATGGCCTACAGCGGCGACTCGACCAAGTACTTCACCATTCACCACACACCGGCAGATACCGTCGAGCGCATTCCGACCGAGGATGTCTCGAAGGCGGCGGCCGCGCTGGCGGTGATGACCTACGTCGTCGCCGAGATGCCCGAACGCCTGCCGCGCTAGGCGGTGCCGGGCCTGCGGCAGTTTGACGCATGGGCAACCGGAGCCACGACGCGCACAATGGGGTCGTGCCTCTGCCGCTCGCCACCCCCGTCGTCACGGCCGCCTGGCTGGTGCAGTTCCGCTGGTGGGTCATCGCCGGGGCCGTCGTCGCGCTGACGGCCTCGACATGGCTGCTGTCGGCGCTGCTGCCACTGGGCTGGGTCGCGGCGCTGCTGGCCGTCCAGTTCCTCAGCAATCTGTGGCTCTGGCGTCAGCAGCACGAGCGCGAGGCCCTCGAGGGACGCATGGGTGGCTGCCTGCTGCTCGATGTGGGCATTCTGACGGCGCTGATGCTGGCCACGGGCGGGCCTTCCAATCCGTTCACCATCAGCTATCTCGTGTACATCACACTGGCGGCGGTGACGCTCACGGCGCGGTGGGCCTGGGCCACGGCGGCAGCGTCGACCGTCGGCTATGGCCTGCTCTTCGTCACGCCGCTGCGCACCACCATCGACCCGCACGCGGCGCACGGGGCCATGGGGCCCGACCTCGGGCATCAGGTCGGGATGGGGGTGGCATTTGCGGTGGCGGCCATTCTCACGGCGGCGTTTGTGACCCGCATCAGGCGGGCGCTCGAGGAGCGTGAGCAGGCGCTGGCCGAGGCCCAGCGCGTGGCGGCCCAGCAGGAGCGCCTGGCGTCGCTCACGACGCTGGCGGCAGGCGCGGCCCATGAACTGGCCACGCCCCTGAGCGCCATCGCCGTGGCCGCGCGCGAACTCGATATCGCCGCGACGGCGGCCGGTGTGCCTCCGGGGCTGGCCGAGGATGCCCGCCTGATTCGCTCGCAGGTGGAACGCTGCCGCGAAATTCTCGACCAGATGAGCGGTCGCGCCGATGCGTCCGTTGCGCACGAGGCCCAGCGCATATCGGCGCAGCACCTGGTGGACGAGGCCCTGCTGACCCTGACAGACGAGGCCCTTGCGCGTGTGTCGCTGCGTGTGTCGGCCGATGCGCCGCTGGTGTCGGTGCCGCTGGCATCGGCATCGCGTGCGCTCCGCACGCTGGTGCGCAATGCGCTCGACGCCTCGACCAGCGGCCAGGGCGTCATCGTCTCCGCCAGTGCAGACAATCGCGGCACACGCTTCGACGTCTCTGATCAGGGCAGCGGCATGACCCTGGACGTGCTGGCCAGGGCCGGAGAGCCTTTCTTCACGACCAAGCCGGTCGGCAGCGGATTCGGGCTGGGCCTCTTTCTGGCGCGCACCTTCGCCGATCGATGGGGCGGTGTGCTGCGTCTCGCCTCGACACCGGCACACGGCACGCGCGCCACCCTGTGGCTGCCCGCCGCAGGTTCCGACGAGAGGCACGCCTGATCATGTCTGACGCGCAGAGCCTGCTGCTTCTGGATGACGATGACGTGTTTGCGTCGCGCATGGCGCGGGCCCTCGAGGCGCGCGGCTTCGAGGTGACGCGTGCGGGAACGGTCGAGGCCGCCCTGCAGGCGGCACGGCTCGACAGTCCCGAATGCGCGCTCATCGACCTGCGGCTGCCCGATGGCCATGGCCTCGACGTAGTCGCCGCCCTGCACGCCATCGACGCCACCACCCGCATCGTGGTGCTGACCGGCTACGGCGCGATTGCCACGGCCGTCGAGAGCCTCAAGCGCGGTGCGGCCGACTACCTGACCAAGCCGGTCGATGCCGATCAGGTGGCCACCGCCCTGCGCGGCAGCGGCGCGGATGCCGGGATGTTGCGCGAGTTCACCGTGCCTTCCCTGGCGCGTGTCGAGTGGGAACACATCCAGCGCGTGCTGACCGAGTGTCAGGGAAACGTTTCATACGCCGCACGCGTGCTCGGGCTGCACCGGCGGTCGCTGCAGCGGAAGCTGTCGAAGTTTCCCGTACAGCGCTGATCGGCGGCAGAGACCGCGGGCGGGTGATGGCATACTGAGGCGCCGACCGCCTGCGGGTCGGCGTGGAGACGCAGATGCACACGATGATAAAGAACGTCGGCCTTGCCCTCGCGATGGCCGTGATGGGGGCCGTCAGCACACTGGCATCGCAGGCGCAGCCGTCGGCGTCCGAGGCCTGGATCGCCGCTCCGGCAGCCGGCGCGATCACCGCCGTCGGGTACGTCGCGATCGACAACCCGACGATGTACGAGATCTATGTCGTCAGTGTGTCGAGTGAACTGGCCGGTTCGGTCGAGATCGCACAGGGCACGCCCGAGGCGCCGACCGTGGTGAAGGAACTTGCCGTGGCCTCGTTTGGCGGCGTGGCGCTCAAGCCCGGGGGGATGTTCCTCCGCCTGTCGGGTCTGAAGAAACCCCTTGCCGCTGGCGATCAGGTCCCCCTCGTCCTGACGACCGACGGCGGCGTGGCGATGAAGGTGACAGCCGAGGTGCGGCGGCCCTGAACGACAGAAAGCCGGCCCCCTCACGCGGAGAGGGCCGGCTTCCCTGCACGAACGCACTCGGGCGCAGCTCAGCCCTTGAGCCGCTTGTTGACCTCGGCCCAGTTGATCACATTCCAGAACGCGCCGATGTAGTCGGCCCGGCGGTTCTGATACTTGAGGTAGTAGGCGTGCTCCCACACGTCGAGGCCGAAGATGCCGCGCTTGTTCTCCATCGACGGCGTGTCCTGGTTGGCCGTGCTGTGAATGACCAGCTTGCCGTTCTCGTCGCTCAGCCACGCCCAGCCGCTGCCGAAGCGCCCCGTGGCCGCCGCCGTGAACATCTCCTTGAACTTGTCGAAGCTGCCGAAGCTGCCGTTGATGGCATCGGCAATGGCGCCGGTGGGGGCCCCGCCGGCATTCGGGGCCAGCAGCGTCCAGAACTGAACGTGGTTCCAGTGCCCGCCCCCGTTGTTGCGGATGCCGGTGCGGATGTTCTCGGGTACCTGATTGAGATTCTTCAGCATCTCGTCGAGCGGCATCTTGCCGGCCGCTCCTGCGGTGGCGACGAGGTTGTTCAGGTTGGTCACATACGTCTGATGATGCCGGTCGTGGTGAATCTGCATCGTCATCGCGTCGATGTGCGGCTCGAGGGCGGCGAACGGATACGCGAGTGCGGGCACGGTGTACGGACCCGTGGGCGCGGCCGGTGCCTGTGCAGTGGCGCCCAGCACGGCACCGCCGCGTGAGAGCATCAACCCGCCAAGGCCCAGCGTGGAGAACATCTGTCGTCGTGTCAGTGTCATCGGGCAACTCCGTGAAAAAAGAGGACGCGCCAGTCTACACCCGCGCATATATTGGTGCCATGCGCTGCACCCGTTACGCCGCCGTTACGACGCTGATGCTCTGCGCAGGGGCGCAGGCCCATGCGCAGCCCGCCAGACGTGCCATCACCATCGACGACCACTCGCGCCTGCAGGCGGTGTCTGACCCGCAGCGCTCGCCCGATGGTCAGTGGGTGGCCTACACCCTGACGACGATTGATGCCGAGAAGGATCGCCGCAACACCGACATCTGGATGGTGAAGTGGGACGGCACTGACCGGCTGCAGCTCACCTCCTCGCCCGACAGCGAGTCGTCTCCGCGGTGGAGCCCTGACGGGAAATACCTCGCGTTTGTGGCGTCGAGGGGCACCGAGGATGACAAGAAGCGCGGCGCACAGATCTGGCTGCTCAACCGGGCGGGCGGCGAGGCGCAGAAGGCCAGTGATGTGAAGGGCGGCGTGTCCGATATCCAGTGGTCGCCCGACAGTACACGCATCGCGTTTGTCATCACCGACGAGAATCCCGATGACGAGCCCGAGAAGAAAGAGGGCTGGAAGCGCAAGACGCCGCCGCCGATTGTCATCGACCGCTATCACTTCAAACAGGATCGCGCGGGTTATCTCACACGCCAGTACAGCCATCTCGCAGTGTTCGACGTGGCCGCGCGGACGCACACCGTGATCACGAGCGGCCAGGTGGACGACGAGAGCCCGGCGTGGTCGCCGGATGGCACGCGCCTGGCCTTCCTCAGCAAGCGGGCGCATGCTGATCCCGATCGCACCGTGAACACCGACGTCTGGGTGGTCGAGGCACGCACCGGTGCCGCACCGCAGCAGGTGACGGCGACGCCCGAGGCCGAGACCGGACGACCGCAATGGAGCCCCGACGGCACGCGGCTGGCGGTGCTGACCGGTGATACCGACCGCAACTTTGCCTACGACATGAACAAGCTGGCCGTGTTTGCGGCACCGACCGGGCCCGCTGCCCCCCTGACGACGCTGCCGCTGTTCATGACGCAGCTCGACCGGGCCGTGGCCAACCCGCAGTGGGTGAACAACGGAGCCGAGATTGCATTCCTGCTGCAGGACGATCGCCGCCAGCAGGTCGCCACGGTGCCGACGGCGCGCGTGGCGACCCGCGGAGTCGAGCCCATCACGACGGGCGAACGCGTGATCAGGGCCGTCAGCCCGGGGCGCGACGGCCACTATGCCGTGCTGATGTCGACACCCGCCGCGCCATCCGAGGTGTACGCCCTGGAAGGACGGCAGCTGCGTCCCCTGACGTCGCACAACGCGGCGCTGATGGGCGAGCTGCAGCTGGCCACCACCGACGACTTCCAGTCAAAGAGCCAGGACGGCACCGAGGTGCACGGCCTCATCGTCAAGCCCGCGGGATACACGAAGGGCACGCGCTATCCGACAGTGCTGTACATTCACGGCGGCCCGAATGCCCAGGATGAGCATGCGTTCGCGTTCGATCGCGAGGTGCTCGCGGCGCAGGGCTTTGTGGTGCTGGCCATCAACTATCGCGGCAGCGCGGGCCGTGGCGCGGCGTATCAGAAGGCCATCCATGCCGACTGGGGTCGGCTCGAGGTCATGGACCTGTTGGGAGCCGTCGACGAAGCCGTGCGCCAGGGGATTGCCGACCCGCAGCGGCTGGGCATCGGCGGATGGAGCTACGGGGGCATTTCCACCAACTACACCATCGCCACTGACACGCGCTTCAAGGCAGCCATCAGCGGGGCCGGCAGCGCGATGCAGTTCGGCATTTACGGCGTTGACCAGTACATCGTGCAATACGACCAGGAGATGGGGCCGCCCTGGAAGAACCCCGGGGTGTGGACCAAGGTGTCGTATCCGTTCCTCCATGCCGACCGCATCCGGACGCCGACGCTCTTCATGGGCGGCGAGAAGGATTTCAACGTGCCCATCATGGGCAGCGAGCAGATGTACCAGGCCCTGCGCAGCCTCGGGGTGCCCACCGAACTGGTGGTCTATCCGGGTCAGTTCCACGGCCTGACGATTCCCAGCTACGAGCGCGATCGGCTGCAGCGCTACGTGGCCTGGTTCAGCCGCTATCTGACGCCCGGACAGCCGACCTCGGCTCCCTGAGCGGATGGCCGTTCGGGGGCAATTCAGCGTGGTAACATGCCAATTCTGAGACAGAATCTCAGAATTGCGCATGAGCCCGAGTTCGCATCGATTGCTTGCCCGCGTCCCGGTCGGTTCGACCGCTGTGGTCTGCCGCATTTCCGGTGAACGCCCCGTTGTCAGGCGCCTGCTGGAGATGGGCCTCGTGCCCGGTACCCGGGTCACGGTGCAGCGGGAGGCCCCGCTCGGGGACCCCATGGAATTGCGGGTCAGGAACTACGCGCTGAGCATCCGGCGGGCTGACGCCCTCCGCATCGAAGTCGAGTGACATGAGCACCCCGCTGCCGCCTGTCGGTGCCGTCACGCGCCGACCGCTGGTGCTGGTCGCCGGCAACCCCAACTCGGGCAAGTCGAGCCTGTTCAACGCGCTCTGCGGCACGCGGACCAAGGTGGCCAATTACCCCGGCGTCACCATCGAACGCCGTTCGGCGACGATGCAGGCCGAGGGGGCCGGTGAGGTCGAGGTGGTTGACCTGCCGGGCACCTACTCACTGGCTGCCCGCTCTCCTGAGGAACAGATCGCGGTCGAATCGCTGATGGGCCGCGGGGTGCAGCGGCCCGATGCCATTCTCGTCGTGGCCGATGCAACCGCGCTGGCCCGCGGGTTGTACCTGACGCTCGAAGTGCTCGAGATTGGCCGTCCAGTCATTCTCGTGCTCAACATGGCCGATGAAGCCGCTCGCGACGGCATTGTCCTCGATGTGCCGGCGCTTGAGCGGCTCACCGGCGCGCGCGTGGTGCAGACCGTGGCGAGCCAGGGCGTGGGTGTTGATGAGCTGCGGCGCGTGGTCGCTGAGGTGCTGGGGCACCCGCGCCCGGTGCCGGCGCCGGCGCTGACCCTGTCGCCGGCGGTCAGGGCCGACGTCGAGGCGCTGGCGGCGTTCATCATGACCGAGCGCTGGCTGACGCACCAGACGGAGGCGGCGGCATGGGCCCGGTGGCTGCTGCTGTCGGTGGAAGCCGATGGCAGTGACGGCCTCACGGGCATTCCCGCGACACTGCGCGAGGCGGTGGTGGGTATTCAGCAGCGGGCGTCTGACGCCGGGCGTGACATCGACCTCGAGATCATCGCCAGCCGCTACCGGCTGGTCGACGAGTGGATGACCGCAGCCTCGGCCGTGCCGAGGGCCGAGCGCCGCAGCCTGACCGACCGCGTCGATGCCGTGCTGACGCATCGCATCGGGGGCGTGGTCGCGTTCGGCCTGGTGATGCTGGTGGTGTTCCAGGCCCTGTTCACGTGGGCCGAACCGGCGATTGAGGCCATCGAATCGCTGGTGGCCCTGGTGCAGGACGGTGTGCGTGCGGTGATGCCGCCCGGTCCGCTGACCGCCCTGCTGGTCGAGGGCGTGGTGGCGGGTGTCGGCAATGTGGTCGTGTTCGTGCCACAGATTGCCCTGCTGTTTTTCTTCATTGGCCTGCTGGAAGATCTCGGTTACCTGGCGCGCGCCGCCTTTGTCATCGACCGGGTGATGCGTGCGGTCGGCCTCCACGGCCGTGCCTTTGTGCCGATGCTGTCGGGCTTCTCGTGTGCGGTGCCGGCGGTCATGTCGACGCGCACGCTCGAGCAGCGCAAGGATCGCCTGCTGACCATGCTCGTGCTGCCGCTGACCTCGTGTAGTGCGCGGCTGCCTGTATATGTGCTGATCACGGCGACGGTCTTCGATGCCGGCTCAAGCGTGATGGGCATCCGCTCCGGCGCGCTCGCGCTGTTCGGGATGTACGCGCTATCAGTGGTGGCGGCACTGCTTGCGGCTGGCGTGCTGCGGCGCACCGTGCTGCCCGGCCCGGCGCCGACGTTCGTCCTCGAGCTGCCGCCATACCGTCGTCCCGTGCTGTCGTTTCTGCTGCAGGGCGTCTGGCAGCGCGTGCGCACGTTCCTCATCGATGCCGGCACCGTGATTCTGGCGCTGACCATCGTGCTGTGGGCCCTGCTGTCCTACCCGCGCGATCCCGAGGTGACCGCGCAGGCCGAGGCTGATCGCGCGGCGGTGATGGCGCTGGCCCTCAATGACGAGGCGAGACAGGCCCGGCTCGACGACATCGACAGTCGCGAGAGCGGTGCGCACCTGCGCAACAGCGTGGCTGGCCGGCTGGGGCGGGCGTTCGAGCCGGTGATCGCGCCACTGGGCTTCGACTGGCGTATCGGCGTGGGCATCCTCGGTGCCTTTGCGGCGCGTGAGGTCTTTGTCGGCACGCTCGGTGTGGTCTTCGACATCTCCGGTGCGGATGAGGCCAATGAGCCGCTGCGCGAGGTGCTGCGACAGGCCACCTGGCCCGATGGTTCGCCGCTCATGACGCCGCTGGCCGGTGTCTCGCTGATGGTGTTCTTCGCGCTGGCCTGTCAGTGCATGAGCACGGTGGCCATTGTGCGCCGTGAATCTGGCGGATGGCGGTGGGCGCTGTTCATGGTGGCCTACATGACCGTGCTGGCCTATGCGGCGTCGCTGCTGGTGTACCAGGGCGGCCGCTGGATGGGGTGGGGCCTGTGATCGACTGGCAGATGATCGGGGTGGTGCTCGTCGTAGGTGCCGCAGTGGTCTATCTGGGCCGCAAGGTCTTCGGCCAGGACGAGCCTGCGCCGCCTCCGCCGTCGTTCGTGCCGATGAGCCAGTTGCGCCGGTCGTCGGGCGGGGCGGGGCCCCGGCCCGCGGCACCGCCCTCAGCGCCCGCAGAGCCTCCCCGCGCCTGACGGAGGCCTCGCACGACCACGGCCACAGGCCGCGACCTTCCGTGTGTCAGTCGACGTGCCTGTGCGTCGGGAAGGCTGACCAGTCCACCGATGATGCCGGTCGGTCATCGAAAATCATCGGGAATGCCGCACGCTTCAAGGCTTCGTGATAGGCGGCGACCGAATCGAGATACGCCAGGTGTGCCTGAAGGTCGGTGCGGGCCTGTCGCATGAGCCACTGCTGCAGGGCCGCGGGCGGCAGCAGCCACGACACGCGCTGCACCCACTGGTCGCGGGCCTCGAGCGAGCGCCGATAGCGCGCGGCGGCCTCGCGTGCGGCGGCGTCCCCGCGCTCCTGCATGGCGTAGTACCAGGCATTGGAATAGCGGCCCGTCGGCACCTCATGCCCCCGCCATTCGGGATAGCGCTCGTAGAACACCTGCATCACGACGGGCAGCGGTTCATCCCAGGCCCCGTGGTAGCCCTGACGCTGCAGCACGGTCAGTTCCAGCGCTTCGGGCAAGGGAAAGCGACCGGCCGCACCGACACTGACCAGCGCCGGTCCCAGCGCCGTCCAGAACACCCACACCCCGAGCAGGACGAGCATGTTGACGTCGGATGGGCGTCGCCACGCCGCGACCAGCCACACGGCGGCGAGCCAGGCCATCAGGTAACCCGCAGAGGCCAACGCGATGCCGACCCACGTCACGTCAAGAGGAAGGCTGAAGACAACGACTGCCACCAGCAGCAGCGCGACGATGGGCAGCCACACCAGCGCGGTGCGCAGTGCGGCCCGCAGCGCCAGGACGCGCCAGGGTGCCACGGGCTGCGCCTGGAGCAGCAGCCAGGTGCCCAGCTCGGCTTCACCCGACCACAGGTTGTAGGTGAGCGCAATCAGCAGAAGCGGTGCGAGCACCACGATCACAAACGTCAGATCGAACTGGCCGAGTGAGGCGAGCAGGGGGTGGCCCAGATCGCTGGCGTAGAGCTGCCCCTGCAGGGCCAGCAGGCGAATCTTCAGATTGAAGGCCTGCACGTCGCGCTGCCCGATGACGAGGCGGGCCCACGGCGAGGGATGACGCTCGGTGTGGTACTCGAGGTAGTAGAACTGGTCGCCGGCAATCGCCGAGGCTGGCAGCGGTGCCAGGATGTGCGATTGCTGGGTGGCTTGCCGTCCCTGACTGCCGGCCAGTTCGGCTTCCTGCCGACCGACGACCGTGTTGCCGTGCCGAAGGGCGAACAGGCCCGCGATGAGAAACAGCGCCAGACCAAGTGGCGCGGCCGTGCCTCGCCACAGCAGTGCCCACTCGAGGCGCAGGCGTCGTTGCATCACGACCGCACCTGCCAGCGGCGACGGCTGGTGATCCCCAGGGCGCCGAGACTGGCGACGAGCATCCAGACGAAGCACCACACGCCGATCTGCTGCTGTGCCATGGCCCAGCGGAGATCGGGCCCGACGTAGCTGAATTCGGGCAGGTCCTCGAAGAAGGCACGATCGATGCGCTGGCGTGACGGCGCGCCGTTGAAGCTGCCGTCGTAGCGATCGGCTGCGGCCGCGACCTCGTTCATGTGCAAGTCGTTCAGCGCCTGGATGAGCGTGTAGCGATAGGCTTCGGCCTGCCGCTCGAACTCGAGCTGGTGTGCGAGATCGGAACCGGCGATGGCCATCGACAGCGGCCGGGTGGCCAGGTACGGGCTGATCAGTCCGGCCCACTGCACCCAGCGTTCCTGTCGCCGATAGGTGTCGACGAGGGTGGAGAGGTGCTGCTGATACGCGGCACTGGTGTGTGCCTCGCCTTCCTTCATGACCAGCCCGCCATAATTGAACGGCAGCTCGTCGACGCCCGAGACTCCGTAGCGCGCGAGGGTTTCCTCCCGCAGCCGTCGGAACGACGGGTCGTCGGGATTGTGGCTGTCCCCGAGCTCGCGCACGCGCGCTTCCACGTCTGATTCGAACGAGGCACGCGCCGGCGTCGGGTGTGCGGCCGTCGCCGCGGCCGGCAGCGCGCGCGGCAATACCACCCACACCAGGAACCACAGGCTCAGCACGGCCATCAGTGCCTGCCGTGACGTGGCGATGCGGGCCGAGACGGTGACACCGATGGCCGCACAGGCCACCACCAGCCCGAGCTGCGTGGCGAGCAGCGCCGCCATCCGCTGACGCAGGTCGGGCGTCCACGCGGTGGCACTGTCAGCGGCCAGCCACGCAGCGCACAGCACCAGTGCCGGCAGCAGCACAACGCCCACGATCAGCAGCTGCCCGAGCAGCTTTCCCCACACCAGCACCAGCCACGAGGCGCCTTGGGTCGACAGCAGCGGCAGAGTGCCATCTTCGCGCTCGCGGGTGATGCTGACCGCGGCCAGCGCGAGCACGAACAGCGGCAGCAGAAACTGCAGGACGAGGCTCACGCTCAGCTCACCGAAGCGCTCGGTGCTGCTGCCCTGCGAGGCACTGCTGAAGGTCGGCAGGTTCTGTCGGTGGGCTTCGAGGAAGAGCGACGAGCCGGTGAAGCTTTCGATGCCCGGATCGAGAAAGCCCAGAGGAGCACGGGGACGAAAGACCAGGTAGCCGTAATGCGAGACCCGGTGAGGGTGCCGATCGGGTTGCGAGGCAAACTGCTGCCCGACGACGTCCTGGTAGCGCATCCGCTGCGACGCGTCTGCGCGATGCCGGGCCGTGCTGACGACCGCTGCCGTCAGGCACAGCGCGGCCATCACGGCCCCGAGTGCGGGAATGACACGCGAGCGCCAGGCCAGGCGCAGCTCCTGGCGCGCCATCGCGCGGATGGCGGGCCAGGTGCCGAGGGCGCGTGGCGGGGCCGTGGTCATCGCGACGTAAAGGTCAGCGCGACCGAAACGGTGCGCGGCTGACCGGGGAAGTTGCCGGCACGCGCGGCGAAGAGCGCGCTGGCGGCATAGCGGGCATCCATCAGGTTTTCACACCGTATCAGCAGCCGGACACGCGACGCAAAGGTCTGTGTGTACTGCATATCGACGGTGTGATAGCCGGGTGCGGCAATGCCGGCAAACGGTTCCTGTCGGTCGCCGACCACCTCGGCCGCGACACCGAGGGCCGCCTGCCACGGCAGATCGAACCTCGCGAAGAGGCCCACCGCGTGCGGGGCGGCATTGGGCATCGGCTTGCCGACCAGCGCCGCGTTCAGGTCGTCGAGAATCTCGGAACGCAGGTAGGCATAGTTGGCGGCGATGTTGAGGCGCGGCAGGATGGCGCCGGCGGCATCGATCTCGAAGCCGCGATTCCGAATCTTCCCGACGGCCAGCACGGCATTGCCATTTGCGCCGGTAGGCCCGAACTGCGGGTCGGGCCGCAGCACATTGCGCTTGGTGATCGAAAAGGCCGACGCCGTCAGCTGCAGCCGTCCCTCGAGCCATTCCGACTTGGCCCCGACTTCGAACTGGTCGGCCGTTTCCGGATCGTGCGGGCCGTTCGCACCCGGAGTCTGCGACAGGATGGGTGCGCGCACAAAGCCATTGGCCACCGAGCCGTAGAGCGAGAGCCCGGTGACCGGCTTGAACACGAGCCCCGCGCGTCCGGTGGCTGCTTCGCCCTCGAACCCCAGCGGCGTCGTGCCGCTCTGCCCTTCGTCGTCGTATTGATCGACACGTCCGCCGAGCATCAGATTGATTTTCGGCGTGAGATACATCAGGTCCTGCACGTAGAGGCCCGCGCGCAGCGTCGTGGCGATATCGGTGAAGTAGCGATCGGGCGTGAGCCCGTATCTGGTTGGCGAGGTCTGCCCGTAGACGGGTGACACCAGTGCCAGCGGAGGCACGGGCCCTCCTGCGCTCTGCTGCCGCGCTGTGGCAAAGCGGAAGAGGAAGTCCTGCGTTACGACCTCGGTGCCGACAGACAGGTCATGCCGCACCGATCCAGTGCGGAACGGCACGTTCAGGTTGGCATTCCAGCTCCAGTCGTCATTGGTGCGGACCTGGTCGCGGAACTCACGCTGCATGAGGGTGCCGCCGCCCGTGATGCCGCGCGGTTCGTGATAGTTCTCGTCGCGGGTTGACGACAGCCAGCGGAAGGTCGAGTCGAGCCGCAGGCGGCCGGCGATCTGCTGGTCGAGCCGCACCTGCGCCACGTGGGCCTGCAGGTCGGTGTAGTCGTCCGGCTCGGTGGCCGTCCATCGGTAGTCGGCGAGAAACGTCCCTGCCGCATTGACCGGCACGCCCCGCAGCCGATGCGCCGCATTGCGCTGGTCGATGTATTCGTACTCGACGGCGAGCGATGTCTTCGTGCTCGGACGCCACAGCAGATTGCCGACGGCGTGCGCGTTGCGGGTGTTGCCGTTGGTGCGGAACGAGTCGCGGTCTTCGAAGAACACGGCGGCGCGCCCCAGCAGGGTGCGCGAGCGATTGAGCGGGCCCGTAATTTCGGCTTCGGTCAGGGCCTGCGAAAACTGGCCGGTGCCGACCATGACGCGCGTCGCCAGGCGGTCCTTCGGCTTTTTCGTGACGTAGTTGATCACACCACCAGGCTCGGCGGCACCGTAGAGCACCGACGAGGGCCCCTTCAGCACTTCGATGCGTTCGAGATTCGACAGGCGGAACTGGCTGGTGCTGAACCCCGAATTGTTGACGTCTCCCTCGAAGCTGCCATACGGATTGCCGCGGCTGCCGTTGACCAGCACCTCACGCTGGGTGAATCCGCGGACGACCGTCGAACTGTAGGGGCTGTCAGAGACGCCGCTCATGAACTTGTAGAGGTCTTTCGTGTCGAGGGCGCCGATGTCCTCGATGAGCCGTGCCGGCAGCACGACGATCGCCTGCGGCACATCGATCAGCGCGGCCGAGGTGCGGGCCGCGCCGGCGCTGGTGTCGACATAGTCATTCACGCGGCCGACCACCGTCAGGCCCTCGGTGACCGATACCTGTCGGGGCATCTGCACGTCGAGCGTTGCGCCGCGGGCGGCATCGACGGCCACATCGAGTGTCAGCGGGGCATAGCCGTCGCGCGTAATCAGGACGACCTGCGTCCCGGCAGGGGCAGCGATCTCGAAGCGTCCGTCGGCGCCGGTCACCACCAGCGGTCGTTCGCCGACGACCGAGACGGTGGCGCCGGCCACGGGCGTCGAGCTGGCGGCGTCGACGATGGTGCCGCGGACGAAAGGAAGGGAGGGTTGTGCGAACACGGTGGACGCGGTGAAGACTGCCGAGAGCAGCAGCCACTGGCATGTGCGAATCATGGCTGCGATTGTGCGGGAGCAGTCGGTGCGCGAATCACAGGCCTTTGCCAACGGCCGGCATCTGGCGATGAGTGGGCGATCCGGATGCATGAGTGGCTGATCGTGCGGTCTCGGCCTCTGGCTGGCCTGCTGACTGCCACTGGCGGGTTGAAATCGACCATCCATTGAATTCGGGCGGAGGGCGCCGTGGCGCCGTGGCACGGTGAGCGTTGGGAGACCACCTGCGATGCTCGAGGCTCGACACCTGACCAAGCGCTACGGCACGACGACGGCCCTGGAGGCCCTGACCCTGACGGTGAGTCCGGGTGAGGTGTTCTGCCTGCTGGGCGCCAACGGCGCCGGCAAGACCACCACCATCAATCTGTTCCTCAACTTTGTTGACCCGTCCGAGGGCCAGGCGCTCGTGAACGGTGTCGATGTCACCCGTGCGCCGCTCGAATCGAAGCGCCACCTGGCATACATCCCCGAAACGGTGATGCTTTATCGCAACCTGACGGGGCTCGAGAACCTCGAGTATTTTGCGGCCCTGGCTGGCAGCACTGATCTGTCGCGCGGGTCACTGCTGAAGGTGCTCGAACGGGTGGGCCTGCCTGCCGACGCGGCAGACCGCCGTGTCGGGGGCTACTCGAAGGGCATGCGGCAGAAAGTCGGCATCGCCATCGCCGTGGCGAAGGGCGCGCGGGCCCTGCTGCTCGACGAACCGACCTCGGGGCTCGATCCGAAGGCCTCGAACGAATTTTCCGAACTGCTGCGGCAGGTCAGCGGCGACGGCGTGGCGGTGCTGATGGCGACGCACGATCTGTTCCGTGCGAAGGAGAGCGGCACCCGCGTGGGCATCATGAAGCGCGGGCGGCTGGTGGCGCTGCACGGCACGGACGAGTTCTCGCATGCGGACCTTGAGCGGCTCTATCTTGAGCACATGCACGACTGACCGGGCGAGCGCCGCTGGCGCAAGGAGTCACACTGATGATCGGGACGATTGCACGGAAGGAACTGACGGAACTCTCGCGTGATGGCCGCTTCCGTCTGCTGGCTGCGGTGATTCTGGTGCTGGCCGTGGCCTCGACGGCTGCGGGGTGGTTGCAGTTCACGGCGGTCAGCCGACAGCATGCCGAGGCGCAGCGCGAGACGCGCGAGCAGTGGCTCGGCCAGCAGGAGAAGAACCCTCACTCGGCGGCGCACTACGGGGTCTATGCGTTCAAACCCGCCTCGCACCTGTCGATTGTGGACACGGGCCTCGACCCGTATCTCGGCGTCGCCGTCTGGCTCGAGGCGCATCGGCAGAGTGAGATGAAGTTCCGTCCGGCCCAGGATCGCACGGCCATCCAGCGCTTCGGCGAGCTCAACGGCGCCGAGGTGCTGCTGGTCCTGGTGCCCCTGTTCATCCTGCTGGTGACCTTTCCCGTCTTCGCGGGCGAGCGCGAGCAGGGCACGCTGCGTCAGCTGATGAGCCTGGGCGTGGCGCCCCGGCTGCTCGTGGCGGGCAAGGCCCTCGGCACCCTGGCAGCTGTGGCCCTGGTGATTGTGCCGGTGTCGGCCCTGGCGGCCGTGGCGATGGCGTGGGCCTCGGCCGACAGCTATCTGGCGGCTGATGTCTCGCGCACCGTCGCCCTCGGGGCCACGTGCCTCGTCTACTTCCTGGTGGTCACCGGCGTCGGTCTGGCGGTGTCGGCATGGGCGCCCTCGTCCCGGGTGGCTCTGGTGACCCTGCTCGGTTTCTGGTTTGCCACCTCGCTGGTGGCGCCGCGCATCGCGACTGATGTGGCGGGGTCCCTGCATCCGACCCCCAATGCGGCCGAGTTCCAGCGCGCCCTCGACGCCGACCTGAGTGATCCGGAGGAGGCCCGCCAGCGCCTCGCGAGGCTGCAGGCCGAGACCCTGACGAAATACAACGTCACCTCGCTGGATGCCCTGCCGGTGGCGTTCTCGGGCCTGTCGCTGCAGAGCGGCGAAGACCACGGCAACGAGGTGTTCGACCGGCACTTCGGCCGGCTGCATGATCAGTTTTCGAATCAGGCCCGCGTGTATCAGTGGGCGGGGCTGGCGTCGCCCCTGCTGGCTGCGCGCTCGCTGTCGATGGCCCTCGCCGGCACCGACTTCGAGCAGCATCGGCACTTCGCGAAGGCGGCCGAAGCGTATCGCCGCGACATCCAGCGCACGCTCAATGACGACATCGCCCGCAATCAGCGGGCGGGGCAGCCGTATCTCGCCGGGACCGAGTTGTGGAGCCGCGTGCCCGACTTCACCTACGATGCCCCCTCCATCGGCTGGGTCCTGGGGCGTCAGGCCACCGCACTGACCGTGCTGGCCGGCTGGCTCACGCTGGCGGGCGCCCTGGCCCTTCTGGCAACTCGCCGACTGTCGGCCACGCTCGGGTGACGCCATGCTCGCGCGCATCATCCGTCACGAATGGCAGATGCTCAAGGCCGACGCCGTCCTCTGGGTCATTGTCGCCATTGTGGGCAGTGCGATTGCTTACGGCGTCTGGAACGGGACCCGCTGGGTGCACTTTCAGGAAGGGGCCATCGAGGCCGCCCGCAGTGAGGAACGGGTGCGGTTCGACCGGCTCACTGCCCAGCTTGAGAAGGTCGCCGCCGGCGAGCGCGTCAGCCCGTTTGCCGACCCGAGGAGTCCCTCGAACCTGGGCAGCCGCCTCGCGGCGAAGGTGGCAGTGCTTCCGCCTGCGCCCCTCGGCGCGCTGACGGTCGGGCAAAGCGATCTGCTGCCGTCCTACGTGCGGGTCTCGACCGAGTCACGCGAGGCGGTGCTGGCCTCGACCGAGGTCGAGAGTCCGCTGCGACTGCTCACGGGCCGCTTTGACCTCGCCTTTGTGGTGGTCTACCTCGTGCCGCTGCTGGTGCTGGCGCTCGCCTACAGCATGGTATCGGGCGAGAAGGAACAGGGCACGCTGTCCATGGTGCTGGCGCAGCCGGTGTCGCTGGGCACCCTCGTGGCGGCCAAGGTTGTGGTCCGAGCCGCGGCGCTGCTGGTCATCATTGTCGGGCTGGGGCTCGGAACCCTTCTGATGACCGGGGTGTCGCTGGCCGATGCGGCCACACGCGAGCGACTGCTGTGGTGGGTGGCGTCCGTGGCCGCGTATATGGGCCTGTGGTTTGCCATCGCGCTGGTGGGCGTGTCACTGGGGCGCGGGTCTGCCGCGACAGCCACGCTGCTGGCCGGTCTCTGGCTGCTGCTGGTGGTGATCGTGCCGTCGGCCCTGACGCTTGGCGTACAGCAGCTCTATCCGGTGCCCTCACGGGTGGCCCTCGTCCAGGCGACGCGGGTGGCCTCGGACGAGGCCAATGCTCAGGGGGCCCGCCTGCTGGCCGCCTACTACGAGGACCATCCCGAACTGGCCACCGGTGATGCCGAGCAGGCCATGACCGACTTCAACGTCGTGCGACTGGCCGTGAACGACGATATCGAAAAGCGGGTGCGGCCCGTCGTGGCGCAGTTCGATGAGCAGCTCTCCAGCCAGCAGGCCCTGGTCGAGCGGTTCCGGGTGCTGTCGCCGGCGCTGGTCGTGCACGAGGCGCTGTCGGACCTCTCGGGCAGCGGGCAGCAGAGGCATCGGCACTTTGTGAGCCAGGTGTCGGGCTTCCACGACGAGTGGCGCCGGTTCTTCACGCAGAAGGTCGTCGCGAAGACCCCAGTGGCCGACCTGTCGAGTCTGCCGACATTTACGTACAGCGAAGAGCCGTCATCCGCGCTCCGCGCCCGCATGATGGCGACGCTGGCGACCCTGCTGGTCCCCGCCGTGCTCCTGGGCGGCCTGGCCTTTATCAGGCTTCGTCGCTACGCCATCGCCGGCTGATTTCGGGTCCGCTCCACTCCCCCGGAGGGACCTGTGCGGCCCCTCCCCGGCAATGCCTGTCGCCACCCTCCCCTGGCAGGCACGCCGGGGAGGGAGTCTGCCCCTTCAAGAAACCCATTGATCCGGACCAAAAAGGTCGCATATTCTGATTCCAGAAATGCGAACCATTCTCACTTTGGTAGGCCGAGGCTCCCTCGTCGTGCTTGCCAGCCTCCTGTCCGCTGATGTGCGCGCCCAGGGACCCGACCGCACGGTGCTTCAGGGGATCGTCGTCGATGTGCTCGGCAGTCCGGTGGGCGATGCGTCGGTGGTCGTGCGGACGGCTGCGGGGACGGAGGCGGCCCGCGTCACGACCGACGCCGCCGGGCACTACCGCATCGAGGTGCCCGGGCTGTCGGCTGCCGTGCTCGCCATCGCACGCGACGGGTTCGAGCCGCGCGAGCTGCCGTTCGATGCCGGCCGCAGCGCCCAGCCCCGCCGAGTGGTGCTCGCCGTGGCCGGCGTGACCCAGCGGCTCAGCGTGCAGGCCGAGCGCCTGCTGGGGTCTGAAGACGAACGCCGCCGCATTCCGGGGGCCTTCTTCCGCCTCTCGCAAGACGACCTGCGTGCCAGCCGCGTCTTCACCACGAACGAAGCCCTCCGGAAGGTGCCGGGCCTCGTGGTGCGCGACGAGGAGGGCCTCGGGCTGCGGCCCAACATCGGCATTCGGGGGCTGAATCCGACGCGGTCGAGCAAGACGCTGCTGCTGGAAGACGGCATGCCCGTGGCCTTTGCCCCCTACGGCGACAATGCCAGCTACTATCACCCGCCCATCGAGCGCTTCGACCGCATCGAAGTGCTGAAGGGCGCCAGCCAGATTACGCAGGGCCCCGTGACCCTCGGCGGCGTGGTGAACTACATCACGCCCGACACGCCCTCGACGTTCGGCGGGGTGGTCGACCTCGCCGCGGGTACCCGCGCCTTTGGCCAGGCGGGTGTGGCTCTCGGCGGCACCGTTCGCGGCACTGGGCTCTATCTGCAAGGGGCCCGCAAGCAGAGCGACGGGGCACGGGCGCACACCCACAGCGACCTCGTCGACGTGATGATGAAAGCCCATCGCCCGGTGGGGGCCACGCAGGCGTTTGTCGGCAAGGTCAACGTGTACGACGAGCGATCGCAGGTCACCTACAGCGGCCTCCGGCAGGACGAGTGGGTGGCCGATCCCCGGCAGAATCCGTTCCTCAACGATCGGTTCGATGCCGCACGCGGCGGCGGCACGCTGGGCTGGCGCGGTCTCGCCGCGGGGCGTGTGGCCCTCACCGCGACGGCGTATGGGTCGACCTTTCATCGCGACTGGTGGCGCCAGTCAAGCCATTCGGCGCAGCGTCCGAATACGGCGTCGACCCCGGGCTGTGGTGGCATGGCCACCCTCCTGACCACCTGCGGCAACGAGGGGCGCCTGCGGAGCTACTGGCACCTGGGCGTCGAGGTCCGGGGGCGCGCGGGATGGACGCGCGGGGCGACCCAGGAACTCGACTTTGGTGTCCGCACCCACACGGAACATCAGGACCGTCGCCAGGTGAACGGCGCGTCACCCACCGCCCGCACCGGTGTGCTGGTCGAAGACAACCTCAGGACGACCGACGCCTGGTCGGCATTCGCGCAGCACCGGCTGCTGGCCGGTCGATTCACACTCACCCCCGGCGTGCGCATCGAGCGCATCAGCTACGGCCGCACGAACCAGCTGCTCGGCACTGCGGGGACGACCGCGCTGACCGAGCTCATTCCCGGGGTGGGGGTATCGGTGGCCCTGACGCACGAGACGGTCATATTCGGCGGCGCCCATCGTGGCTTTGCCCCACCCCGCGCGGAGGACATCATTTCCAATACCACCGGCGGCACGGTCGACCTCGAGCCCGAGCGCAGCTGGAACTACGAAGCCGGTGTCCGCACGCGCGTGTCGTCACTGCTGACCGCCGAGGCGACGGCATTCGAGATGCGCTTTTCCAACCAGATCATTCCGGCCAGCCAAGCGGGTGGTTTCGGTGCGGCATTGACCAATGGCGGCGCGACGATACAGCGTGGCGCCGAGGCGGCCCTGCGGCTCGAACTCACGCAGCTTTGGGGCAGTGCCCACGACCTCTACAGCCGCGTCGCTCTCACCTGGGTGCCCGTGGCCCGTTTCACCGGCGTGCGCACCAGCGCGGTGCCCGGCGCGGGCGACGTCAGTGTGTCGGGCAACCGCCTGCCCTATGCACCCGAGTGGGGCAGCACGGTGACCGCAGGCTATCGGCATCGGGCGGGCCTCGACGCGCAGGTCGAGTGGCAGCTGGTGGGGCAGCAGTTCGGCGACGACCTCAACACGATGGTGGGCTCGGCCGATGGTCAGCGCGGGTGGCTGCCCGCCTCTCTCTTCATCAACGGCACCGTTTCGTGGCGGCTGCCGCGGCTGCAGGCCACGCTCTTTACGACCGTGAAGAACCTCGACAACCGGCTGGTGCTGGTCGACCGCATCCGGGGCATGCTGCCGGGCCCCCCGCGCCTCGTGCAGGCCGGTGTGCGCTGGACGTTCTGACCGCCGGCCGTGCGCCGATCGGGCGTCACACGCAGGTAGAATCACAGGATGCGCAGTCGCGTCCTGATGCTGGTGATGATGGTCATGGCCGGTGCCGGCACGGTCGGCTCGGCTCAGGGCGTGGCGCCCTTCGCCTTCGGCGGACGCGACATTGCACCGGGCACCCGGGCAGAGATCGACCTGCCTGTCTCACGCGGCAGCAGCGACCCTGAGACCGTCATTCCGGTCACCGTCTTCCACGGCGCCCGCCCGGGACCGCGGCTGGTCATCACGGCCGGCGTGCATGGCTATGAGTTTCCCCCCATTCTCGCGGCACAGCAGCTGCTGACCCGCATCGATCCTGCGCAACTGGCGGGCACTGTCATTCTCGTGCGGCTTGCGCATGTCTTGGCGTTCGAGCACCGCACGCCGTTTGTGAATCCGTTCGATCGGAAGAATCTGAACCGTGTGTTTCCCGGGCGCGCCGACGGCACGCAGAGCGAACGGATCGCCCATGTGCTGTCGACGCAGGTGATCAGCCGCGCCGATCTGCACGTCGAACTGCACAGCGGTGATGGTGCCGAATGGCTCGAGCCGTTCGTCGGCTTCTACGGAGGCACGCTGGCCCGCAGACAGGAGGCCGCTGCCCGTCGCATGGCTCTGTCATTCGGACTGCCGAACATGGTGCGCTATGCCATGGAATCGGAAGAGCAGATCGACACCAACCGATCGCTGAACCGTCAGGCGGTGTCGGAGGGGGTGCCCACGATTCTCGTGGAAATCGGCGAGAACGGTCGTCGCGACGAGGCCTTCGTCACGCGCATCGTCGACGGTGTGGGCAATCTGCTGCGGGCGCTCGACATGCAGGCGGGTCCGGTCGCCATGACTGCCACCTCGCCGCGCCAGTATTCTTCGACCGCCGAGGCGGTGGCCACCACCACGGGCATCTTCACCCCGGTGGCGGTGCAGGGCCGTGCCGTCAGTCGCGGTGATCTGATTGGCACCGTCACCGACTATGCCGGGCAGGTGCGCGAGCGGATTGTGTCGCCCGTCGACGGCTATGTGCTGTACGGCATCACCGGGCCTCCGGTGCGTGCCGGCGATGCGGTGGTGACGATCGGCGTGACAGGTACCGCCGAATGAATGACACCGGTCGCACCCGTCCGCGCGTCGTCGGACGTTTCCTCGAGGCCGGTGGCCAGCGGCTGCTGATCAAGGGCGTCAGCTACGGCACCTTTGCGCCCGATGCATCGGGGGCGCAAAATCCCGTGCCCGAGCGGGTGCGCCAGGACTTCCGCCTGATGCGGGAGGCTGGCCTCAACACCGTGCGGGTCTACACGGTGCCCGAGCCGTCGCTGCTTGACTGCGCGGCAGAGCACGGCTTGCGGGTGATGGTCGGTGTGCCCTGGGCGCAGCATCTGGCCTTCCTTGATGACCAGGCGCTGACACGACGAGTGCGGCAGGATGTGGTGTCGGCCGTGAGGGCCCTCGGCAGTCACGAGGCAGCGCTGCTGTTTGCGCTCGGCAACGAGATTCCCGCGTCGGTCGTGCGCTGGCACGGGCAGCGCCGCATCGAGGTGTTCCTGCGCGAGCTGTATGACGCGTGCAAGCAGGCTTCCCCTGACAGCGTGCTTACCTACGTCAACTTTCCGCCCACGGAGTTTCTCGACACGTCGTGCTTCGACGTGTGCAGTTTCAACGTCTATCTGCACCGCGAGGCAAACCTGCGCGCCTATCTGGCGCGCCTGCAGCATGTTGCCGGTCACAAGCCGATGCTGCTGGCCGAGGCGGGGGCCGACAGCATCCGCGAAGGCCTCGACGGTCAGGCCCGCATCACGGCCATGCACCTGCGCGTGGCGTTCGAGGAAGGGGCCTGCGGGGCGGTGGCCTTCGCCTGGACTGATGAATGGTGGCGCGGCGGCCACGATGTGCACGACTGGGCGTTTGGCCTGGTCGACCGCGCGCGCCTGCCCAAGCCGGCCCTCGAGGCCACGCGGCAGGCGTTCGCCGATGCGCCGTTCCCTGCCGAGGCGCAGCGCCAGTGGCCCCGTGTGTCGGTGGTCGTCTGTGCGTACAACGCCGCGGACACACTCGACGAGTGTCTCGCCTCGCTGATGGCGGTGCGCTATCCCGATTACGAGGTGATCCTCGTTAATGACGGGTCGCGCGACGCCACGGGCGCGATCGGGCGACGCTATCCGAAGGTCAGGGTCATCGACATTCCGAACGGGGGCCTCAGCGCTGCGCGCAACGTCGGCATGCACGCCGCCGACGGCGAGATTGTGGCGTATACGGACGCGGACGTGCGCGTCGATCCTGACTGGCTCACGTATCTGGTGCAGCCCTTCCTCACCGGCGACTACATCGGGTCGGGCGGTCCCAATGTGGTGCCGCCCGATGACGACTGGGTGGCGCAGTGCGTGGCGCGGGCACCCGGCGGCCCGACGCATGTGCTGCTCGATGACCGCGTGGCCGAGCATGTGCCCGGCTGCAACATGGCCTTCCGTCGCGAGTCCCTGATGGCCGTCGGCGGTTTCAATCCTGTCTATCTGCGGGCCGGCGACGATGTGGATGCCTGCTGGCGGCTGCAGGCGGCGGGCGGACGTATCGGCTTTGCGCCCTCGGCGCTCGTGTGGCATCACCATCGCTCGACCATCAAGGCCTACTGGCGGCAGCAGGTCGGCTACGGCGAAGGTGAGACATGGCTCGGGGCCTTCCACCCGGAAAAGTTTCTGCGCGGGCAGATGCTCTGGAGGGGACATATCTACAGCCCGCTGCCGTTTGTGCGCGGGCTGAGCGGTCGTCGCATGAACACGGGCGTGTGGGGCTCGGCCCCGTTCCCGTCCATTTACAGCAACGAATCATACCGGCTGTCGTACCTCGTGCACGCGCCGATCTGGATGGTGGCATCACTGGGACTGCTGGCGCTGGGGGTGCTGGGGGCGCTGACGGGTCACCCGCTGACGGTGCGGGCGCTGACGCTGGGCGGTCTGGGTGTGCTGATGACCGCCGTGCGGTGCCTGCGCTTCGCGTGGGATACCGACCTCGCGGGGCTGCCGGGCATCGGCGAGCGCACGCCCGACACGAGCCGGTGGATCTACCGCGTAGTCATTGCCTGGATGCACTTCATCCAGCCGCTGGCGAGGTTCAAGGGGCGGATGCAGGGACGCCTGTCGCCACCCGAGGTGCTGTCACCCGAACACGTGATTCGTCGCCCCTGGAAGGCGCCGTGGCCGACGCGGGCCGACGTTCGGCTGGGCGTGCGGTTGTGCATCGGTCGTCCCGAATCGCGCGCATTCTGGAGCGAGCGCTGGCATGCGCCGCACGACATCCTGATGGAACTGGTGGGCACACTGCGCGCAGTGCGCCCGGCTCCGCGCGTGGCCGTCGATGACGGATGGTGGCTCGACTGTGACTGCAGCGTGGCCGTCGGTCGCTGGGGCTGGCTGCAGATGCTGGTGCTCATCGAGCAACACGCCGAGGGGCGGACACTGCTGCGCACGACACAGCAGCTGCGTCCGAGCGCCAGCGGTGTGCTGGTGGTGCTGCTGACGCTGGTGGCGCTCGTGGTGGTGACCGAGACGGTGGCGGCCGCCTATCTGCCCTCGGCGGCCGTGGTGCTCGGTGTGACACTGCTTGGCGGGGCGCTGCGCGCCGGGTGGCAGGCGGTGCGGATGCGTGCCGTGGTCGACCAGGCCCTCGGAGAGGTGTGTGCCGCAGCGGAGTTCACGCCCCTGCCCCCCCGACAAAGGCGGCGCGCTGATGGATGAGTTCCGCTGGAGCCTGTCGTTTCTGCGGCCCTACCGGGCGCGTGTGACCGCGGTGGTGGGGCTGGCCCTGCTCGAGGTGGGCCTGTCGGCGCTGGCCCCGTGGCCGCTGAAGGCCATGGTCGACAACGTGTTCGGCGGGCAGCCGTTTCCCGAGCCACTGCAGTCGCTGGCCACTTCGGTCAGCGGGGGACGGACGTCGGTGCTGCTGGTGCTGGTGGCCCTGACCGGCTTTGCCCTGCAGCTGCTGCACGAGCTGGCTCGTGCCGGCAACACCCAGCTCCAGGTCGCCACCGGCCAGCGCATCGTCTATGAGCTGCGGGCGCGGCTCGTCTCGCACATTCAAGCCCTGCCGATGCGCCATCACGTGATGGGGCGGACCGCGGATGCCGCCTATCGCATCGATGCCGACGCCTACTGTGTGAATGACCTGTTGATGGGGGGAGTGTTCCCCCTCGGTGTGGCGGCGCTCACCCTGACGGTGATGTTCACGGTGCTGGCCAGCCTCGACGCGGGGCTGGCCGCGCTGTCGCTGTCGGTCATGCCGTTCCTGTATGTGTGCCTGCGCTACTACTCGAAGACGATGACCGAGCGGGCCGAGCAGGTGAAGGCCCAGGAGTCGAATCTGCTCGACCGTGCGCTCGAGACGCTGTCGGCCATCGGCGCCGTGAAGAGCTTTGCCCGCGAGGGCTACGAGGCGCAGCGGTTCCGGGCCGTGGGGGCCTCGACCATGGAGGCGCGCATCAGGCTGACGTGGCAGGAGTCGCTGTTTTCCATCTGGGTGACCGGCATCACGCTGGCCGGCACGGCACTGGTCCTGATTATGGGCGGCCTGCATGTGGTGGAGGGCCGACTCTCCGTCGGCAGCCTGCTCGTGGTGGTGGCGTATCTGGCGGCCGTCTACGACCCGCTCTCGTCGATCGCGCACACGACAGGCACGCTGCAGCAGGCACGCGTGAGCGCGCGGCGGGTGCGAGAAACGCTGGCGCTTCGGCCCGAAGAGCCCGAGGCGGCGGGGTCGTGCGATGCTGCCGGCATCCGCGGGCACGTGGTGTTCGATCAGGTCGGGTTCGCCTACGACGAGACACGCCCCATCGTCGAGGACATCAGCTTCGAGGCGCACCCCGGAGACCTGGTGGCGCTGGTCGGGCTCACCGGCGCGGGCAAGTCGACGCTGGTCAACCTGATTCCGCGTTTCTTCGAGCCGACGAGCGGCCGTGTGCTGATCGACGGGCGCGACATTCGCGAGTACGGGTTGCGCCAGCTGCGCGAGCAGATCGCCATGGTGCCGCAGGACCCGATCCTGTTCGGCGGAACCATCGGTGACAACATCCGCTATGGCCGGCTCGAGGCGACCGATGCCGAGGTGCGCGAGGCGGCGCGACTGGCCCTGGTCGATCGTTTTGTCGAACGGCTGCCGCACGGCTATGACACGGCCGTGGCCGAGGCCGGTGGCTCGCTGTCGGGGGGCGAGCGCCAGCGCATCGGCATCGCCCGCGCGGTGATCAAGCAGGCGCCCATCCTCGTGCTTGACGAGCCGACCTCGGCTCTCGATGCGATTTCAGAGGAAGCGGTGTTCGAGGCCCTGCAGCGCCTGAGGCAGGGGCGCATGGTGCTGGTGATTGCGCATCGGCTGTCGACGATTCGCGATGCCAGCCGCATCCTGGTGCTGCACGAGGGGCGCCTGCTGGCGCAGGGCACGCACGACCAGCTGCTGGCCGGCAACGAGCTGTACCGGCGCATGTGCGCACGGCTGTCGGTGGGCCGTTCCCTCGATGAGCCCGAGTCTGTCGACGACATCATGAAGGCCCTGCCATGAAGATTGTCGTCGCCGGCATCATCGCCCGCTATCCCTACGGCGGGGTCACCTGGTGTTCGCTGATGTATCTGCTGGGTCTGCATGCTCTCGGGCACGAGGTCTTCTACCTCGAAGACACTGGCGAGTGCATCTACGACCCGGAACAGAATGCGCTGTCGACCGATCCGTCGTATGGCACGCGCTATATCCACCAGGCACTGGAACCGTTCGGCCTGGGCGACCGCTGGAGCTTTGTCAACTATGACGGCGTGCACCACGGCGCCAGCCGTGAGACGGTGCGCCAGTGGTGCCGCGAGGCCGACCTGTTCATCAATCTGTCGGGCGGGTCGTGGTTCTGGCGCGACGAATATGCCGCCATTCCGCGCAAGGTGTTCATCGACACCGACCCGGTGTTCACGCAGCTGGCCCTCGCCAAGGGTGACGCGTGGTACGTGCGCTTTTTCGAGACGTTTGACCGCGTCTTCACGTTCGGGGCGAACATCGGCACGCCGGCGTGCGCGATTCCGACCGGTGGCCTGACGTGGCACAAGACGTGGCAGCCTGTGGTGCTCGACCAGTGGGTGCCGACGGTCCCGCCGGGCGAGGCCTTCACGACCGTGATGACCTGGCGCATCGAGAGCTTTGCGGATGTCGACGCCAACAAGGATCGCGAATTCATGAACGTCATCGACCTGCCGTCGCGCACGTCGGTGCCGTTCCATCTCGCGGTCAATGGCCCCCAGGACCTGCTGAGACAGCATGGGTGGCAGACGGTCGATGCGATGAGCGTCTCGCGATCGCTGTGGGATTACCGCGCCTTCCTGCACCAGTCGAAGGGCGAGTTTGCGGTGGCCAAGCATGCGTATGTGGTCCACCGGTCGGGATGGTTCAGCGACCGCACCGAATGCTACCTGGCATCGGGTCGTCCGGCCGTCGTCCAGGACACCGGCTGGAGTGCCCACCTGCCGTCGGGGCGAGGGCTGCTGGCCTTTTCCACGGCAGACGAGGCACTGGACGCGCTCGCACAGGTAGTGGCCGACTATGGCCGCCACGCCCTGGCGGCGGCCGAGGTGGCGCGTGAGCATTTCGACGCCAGCCGCGTGCTGACCCGCCTGCTGCAGGTGGCTGTCGGGTAGGATGCGCCTGTGACCGACGCCACAGCTCCGCTCCGCATCGCCGTGGTGGCCCCGGTGGCGCAGTCGATTCCGCCCGAGCGATCGGGGTCCATCGAGACGCTCACGGCGCAACTGGTCGATGGCCTCGTGGCGCGCGGCCACGACGTGACGCTGTTTGCCACCGGCACCTCGCGCACGGCCGCCCGGCTCGAGGCGCGCTTCGCGCAGGGCTATCGCGAGGATCCGACGCTCTGGCCGTGGGAATTCTGCGAGGTGGCCAACATCGCCGCAGCCGTGGCCGTGGCGGCTGATTTTGACGTGGTGCACTGCCAGGCCGAATACGCGCCGCTGTCGCTGCCGTTAACGGCGCTGTCTGCCGCGCCGATGATTCACACGGTGCATCACCTGCCGCAGCCGTCCGAGGTGGCGCTCTGGAATCGTGATCCCGATGCGGTGTTCTCGGCCGTCTCGCAGGCGCAGGCGTCAGCATTGCAGCCGCTGACCGTGATCGGGGTCGTGCCCCACGGCGTTGATACCGAGGTCTGCATCCCCGGCGACCGCGTCAGCGATGCGCTGCTGTTCCTCGGCCGGTTCACCGAAGGCAAGGGCGTGCTGCCTGCCATTGAGGTGGCCCGGCGTGCTGGTCGACGGATAGTGCTGGCCGCCGAGGCCAACGAGTATTACCACACGCATGTGGCGCCGATCGTCGATGGCGATCGCGTGCAGTACATCGGCGAGCTGTCGGCGACAGAGAAGGTGCGCGTGCTGCAGTCGGCCGCGGCGCTCATTTATCCGGTGCAGCAGCCGGAGTCATTCGGGCTGGTGCTGGCCGAGGCCGCGGCGTGCGGTACCCCGGTGGTCTCGCTCAATGCAGGCGCGGCGGCCGAGCTCGTCGACGATGGCGTGACGGGTGTGGTGTGTGGCACGGTCGATGAGATGGTGGCACGGCTGCCCCTGGCGCTCGCGCTCGACCGTATACAGATTCGTCGGCATGCCGAGGCGCGATTCAGCCTGAGTCGCATGACCGAAGGCTATGAGGCGCTCTATCGGCAGCATGTCGCCTCTGCCCGCGGGCGCAGGCAGTGACGGTCATGGCCTCGGTGCTCGCGGTCTTCGCGCATCCCGATGACGAAAGTCTCGCCGCAGGCGGCGCGCTCGCCCTCAGTGCGGCGCGCGGGCATCGGGTGTCGCTGCTCTGCCTCACGCGGGGTGAGGGCCGCAGCGTGTTGATCAGCGGTGCAGAGGCGGTGGCGCACATCAGAGCGCGCGAGCTGGCGGACGCCGCTCGGCACCTGGGCATGACCACGGTGCGGCTCGAGACGTTTCGTGACGGCTATCTGCCCTGGGAAGACGCGACAGCTGTGCAGGCGCACATCCGCACCATGATCGACGATGTGCAGGCGGATGTGGTGGTGACGTTCGACGAGGACGGACTGTACTGGCACCCTGATCACATCGCGGTGCATCAGCACGTGATGGGGGTGGTCGCGGCGATGGGGCCGGCAGCCCCGGCGGTCTTCTGCGTCACGATGCCCGCCGGACAGATGCGTGAGCTGGCCTCGGGCCTGCCTGTGCTGGGCATCGCGGCCGAGGCGTTCGGGGCCGATGCTCCCGCGCCCACGTGGCGCCTGAATGTCGCCGACGTGATCGACGCGAAGGTCACGGCGCTGCGCGCGCATCATTCGCAGGTGACCGGCGACCCGCTGGAGTCGGCCACGCCGGCGCAGCTGCTGGCCGCGCTGGGAATGGAACACTATCGCTGTGCGCACCCGGGGCCGGGCGGCGCCGACTGGCAACACTCACTGGAGGCTCGGCATGACTGACGCGCACCTGCTCCACTGGCTGCGATGCCCTTACTGCGGCGGTTCCCTGGGCCTTGCCGACAATGCGGCGCTTGTCCGCACCGATGACCGCATCGAGTCTGGTGTGCTCGGCTGTGACTGTTGCGCCTTCCCGATTGTGGCAGGCATTCCCGTGATGCAGACGACCGATGTCACGCGCGCAGCGATCGAGGCCCTGGAAGCCGGCCGCCACGATGAGGCACTGCTGACGCTGCTCGAGGTGGATGACCTCAACCGCGAGCTGGTGCGCGGCTGGCTGCGCGCCGGCGGGCCGCCGACCTTCCGTGCAGGTGTCGATGGTCTCAGTCGCGACGCTGAAGGCGTGTGGGCCATTTTCCGGGTGGCCGATCCGACGTCGACCAACACCGAAGCGTTGCTCGACGCCCTGTGTACCTCGCCCCCGGTCATTCGTGGCCCGGTGCTCGACATGTGCGGTGGCTTCGGGCATCTGTCGTGGTGGCTGCGCGCCCGACTGCGGAATGTCGACCTCTGCATCGGCGATATGTTCTTCTGGAAACTCTGGCTGGCCGGTCAGTTTCTCGCGCCGGATGCACTGCCGGTCTGCTGCGACGGCAACGCGCCCCTGCCCTTTGCACGTGGCACGTTTCCGACGGTCGTACTGTCTGATGCGTTCCCCTACATCTGGCACAAGCGGATGCTGGCCGATGAGATGATGCGGCTCTGCGGTGAGGACGGCCTGATCGTGATGCCGCATCTGCACAGCAGCCTTGGTGACAATCACTCGGCCGGAGTGACGCTGACGCCGGCCGGATATGCGGCGCTGTTTGCCCCCATGCAGCCGCACTTTTTCCGCGAGCGCACGCTCCTGGCTCAGGCCGTGCGCGGCGAAGGGCTCGATCTGTCAGCCGATGCGTCGCCCGAGGCGGTGGGCGATGATGCGGCCCCCACGATGTTGGCGTGCCGGAACACCGACGTGTTCACGAGGTATCCCGAGGTTGAACCACCACCCGTGCAGGGACAGTTGTGCTTCAATCCGCTGTACCGCGTGACCGAGTCGGAGGGGCAACTGCACCTGGTCGTTGCATTTCCCACCGACGACTATGCGGATGAATTCCAGCTCTGCCTGACCTACCTGCCTGAGACGCTGACGTTGCCGGGCGACGTCCTCGACCGTGCGCGTCTTCAGCCCATGGCACTCGACGTGGTGGCGCTGAGGCGACAGCGCGTGCTGCTCGATCTGCCGCGTCGCTACTGCTGAGCGGCAACGGCGTCGTATGGATAGACGCGATAGAAGTGGCGGCCGACCCATTCCTGAATGACGACCGTTGGCTGCTCGCGGGTGATGAGCTCGAGGTCGATGTTCGGCTGCCACGCGTAGACGGCGCGGCCGAAGTGCTCTGACAGATACGGAATCATCGCCGACCCGAACGAATCGCGGAACACCACGGCGCGGGGCCAGGGGCCAGGCTGGGTGGTGACCACGCGTGCGTCCATCAGCGCGCGGCTTGGGGGATTGGGCTCGATGACCGTTGCCCGCCGCGGTGCGGCGAACTCGAGGCGAAGGTCGACCTCCTGCATCACACTCATGAGGCCCAGCATGCGGGCCAGGTCCATGCCCGGCCGCGTGAAGGGCACGACGCGGAAGTCATGGCGGGGGCGCGGCTCGCCGACGCCGACGGGCTGCAGTTCGTCGATCATCCGGCGATAGGCGGCATACGCGCCGAGCTCGTTCCAGTGCGTGTCGGTGAGGTGATAGACGCGCTCGTGCCGGCGTGCCTCGCGGAGCGTGTCGGTGAGGTCGAGCACGGGCAGCGGGTCGTGCGCGCGCAGGTGCCGCATGAGCTGCGCCGTACGTGACTGGGTGCCCACGCGCTGCACCGTGGCCGGCAGGTGCTCGGGATAAATCACGGGCTTGTCCGGCGCAATCACGAACAGGTAGGCGATGCCGCGGGCCTGCAGCCAGTCGCGCGTGTGCGTGAGCGTGGTGCGCCACGCTTCCAGTTCTTCATCTGTAAACGACCGGTGGGCACCGATTTCCTCGAGGCCGCCGTCATCGGTGTAATACAGCCATCCGTCGGTGCCGACAATCACGTCGGGATTCGCGCTCGAGCGTAGCGCCTGCACGCGGACGCGGGCCTGCGTGCGAATGAGATCGGTCCTGAACGCGACGTGATCGGTGAACCACTGTGTGAGGGCACCGGGCCACTGGGCCCACTCGGCGCGGCTGGCTGGTGTGCCGGGCCATGCGGCACGCTCGCGGTTTTCCTCGAGCGCTGGTGTGCGATCGACGCCGGCCAGCGTGGCGACGAGCGGGGTACCGAGGGCCAGCACGAAGCAGGCACTGAGCAGCCGATTGATGACTGGTGAGAAGCCAGGCGCGCCCATGGTCAGAACCGGAAGTAGATGAAGGGCGAGAACGAGCCGAGGGCCACCTGGGTGGCTGAGGCGAGCATCATGGCGATCAGCATGGCGACCGTTCCCCACTGCCACCACAGCGGCAGCCTGCCCGTCGGGCCATTCGCGGCGGCGCCGAGGCGCATCAGCTGTGGCACCGCAGGCAGCGCGCCGACAAGGCCTGCGCCGATCGCCAGCACTCGCTCGGGTGAGAGGAAGTAGCTCACCGTGAGCGGCGAGGCGGCTGCGGGGCCCGCCCCGGCCATCGCGGTCAGCATCGCGGTGGCCTGCGGCAGTGAATCGGCACGGAAGAAGACCCACGTCACAATCACCGCGAGCAGGGTATAGGCATGCCGCAGGGGGCGTGGCCACTGGCGCATCCACTCGCCGAGTCCGGCCCGCTCGATGATCAGCAGGCTGCCATGCAGCGCGCCCCAGGCGATGAAGGTCCACCCGGCGCCATGCCAGAGGCCGCAGAGCAGGAAGACGGTCGCGAGGTTGGCGTAGACCCGGCCTTCCGACCGGCGATTGCCTCCGAGCGGAATGTAGAGATAGTCGCGGAACCAGCTCGAGAGCGATATGTGCCAGCGTTTCCAGAAGTCCTGCACCGATGCGGCACTGTACGGATAGCGGAAGTTCTCAGGGAATGTGAACCCGAACATGGCGCCGAGGCCAATCGCCATGTCCGAGTAGCCCGAGAAGTCGAAGTAGATCTGCAGCGTGTAGCAGATGGTGGCCAGCCAGGCGTGCGCCGTGGTCACCTCGCTGGCCGGCCACGCGTAGATCGTGTCGACCGGATAGGTGACGACGCCGGCGATGAGCAGCTTCTTCGCCAGGCCGATCACGAACCGGCGCACGCCCGACGCGAACATCTCGGCGGTGACGGTGCGCTGCGCCAGCTGCGCCGCAATGTCGTGGTAGCGGATGATGGGCCCGGCAATCAGTTGCGGGAAGAAGAGCAGGTAGAGCGTCGAACCCACCAGGCCCTTCTGGGCCACGGCATCGCGGCGGTACACGTCGACGATGTAGGAAATCGAGTGGAATGTGAAGAACGAGATGCCGATGGGCAGGACGAGTGACAGCTCGGGCACGGACGGCAAGCCGGTCAGCGGGCGCAGCGCATTGACATTCCCGATCAGAAACCCCGAGTACTTGAAGACAATCAGCGAGGCCAGGTTGGCGGTGATGACGCCCTGCAGCAGCCTGCGCGCGCGAGGCGTATCGCGCCAGCGTTCGATCCACAGCGCGGCCTGAGTGTTGACCGCGATTGACCCGAGGATGACCCAGGTGAACACGCCGCCGTCGCGTGCGTAGAAGAGGACGCTGGCGATAACGAGCAGCAGGTTGCGCCCGGCCGCAGGCGTCAGCGCATACAGCGCCAGCACCACGGGCAGAAACGCATACAGAAACGCCGGCTCGGTAAACAGCATCGTCAGTGGCTGCCGAACGCACTGAGCAGCAGCGGCAGCAGGGTATCCATCCGCGCGCGGGTGTCGGCAGGCGGGGCGAGGCCGTCAACAAATCCCCGGTCGCGGAGGCGCTGCAGCAGATCGGGACGGCGCGTGATCACGTGCGCGGGCACATCCCATGTGGCGCCTTCGCCGGTGATGAGGGCGGCAGGCTGGTGGTCGCCGATGACGACGAGCACCAGGTCGCGGTCACCGTGGGTGCGCAGATATCCGGCGAGCGTGTCGTGTGTGTAGGCGAGGGCCTTGCTGTAGCCGGGCGTCAGATCGGTCCAGTCGGGAATGTCTTCGTAGGCACGCTGAAGCTCGGCCTCGTCGTAGGGCGAGGCCGTGAGCATGCGCGACCAGTCGGGCTGGTAGGGCGGCACGGGCATGAACGGGGCGTGGGTGCTGATGCTGGGCATGAACGCCATCACCGGCTGCCCTGCGCGGCGGGCGTCGGCCGCGAACTGATCGAGCCGTGCGAGGGCAAACTGATCGGTGACATCCCACCAGCCGAACGAGGGGCCGGCGTATTTGAGGTCATTGAACGCGTGAATGCGATCGAAGCCGTAGAACCGTCCTTCGGGCCAGGCGAGCTGGATGCCGGGCATCACGGCGAAGGTGTGATAGCCGCCCTGTGAGAAGACCTTGGGCAGCGTGGTGCGCGTCTCGAGCATGAGGCGGCGGTTGATGTCGGGATCACGCACTTCGATGCCCGACAGCAGGCTGATGTGCGCCAGCCACGACTCGCCGCCGAAGGTGGTCGACTCGACGCGCGTGGTGGCCACGCCGTAGCCGCTGTCGGCCAGGGCACGGGTCAGCCGTTCGCGCGCGGGTGTGACCACCGTGGTGATCTCGGGGCGGTCCCAGCTGGTCATGCCGTACGACTCGAGAAACAGCACCAGCACGTCGGCGCCCTGCACCGAGGCGAGTGACGTGTCGAGCGCGGGCGTCTCGGGTAGCGGTCGGCGATGGAGTCCGGAGGCCTCGACGGCAAACTCGGCGGTCTCCTCAGCGATCGACCAGACCACCGAGCGGACGGCGCGCGTCTCGCCTCCTGGGGGTGTGGTCCACCAGAAGCCCAGCCAGCTCGCGATGAGCGCGCCGCCGATCGCGGCGATGCCCTGCCGGTCGCGGACGCTGTGACAGGTATCGACCACACGCGTCCACGCGAGGCGCGTGGGCAGATAGAGGGCCAGTGGTACGAGCAGGGTGACGGCGGCGACGGCGGCGAGCAGTTCGGGACGCGCGACGAAGGCGAACATCGACCCGACGTCAGGCAGCAGCTTGAGATCCCAGTAGATGTTGACGCTGCGTCCGTAGAGCGCACGCGCGGTGGCTTCGATGTAGTGGCCGATGATGAGCACGACCCACACCCACGACCAGCGTCGAATCGCGTGGGCCGAGAGGTCGTGGGCGGGCGTGCGACTGCACCACAGCGACAGGGCCAGCAGGGCCAGGCCGGTGTCGAGCGAGATGCCGTCGGTCAGCTTGATGCCGAGCGTGGGCCAGATGTTGGCAAAGGCCAGCGACGTGTGGAGCCAGCCGAGGGCCAGCGCCAGGCTGACCCCCGCCGAGAGACGTCGCAGGTGCATGGTGCCGTGCGGGAAGAGGTGTGGCCAGGGTCAGGGCGCGACGAGCACGTAGCCCTGCTGCTGCAGGGCGATGATGGTCGTCAGGGCCCAGAGGTCGAGCTGGACCTCGGGGGTGATGTCCTTCGGATCGATCTTCCGGGCGAGCGCAGCCTGCCCGCAGACGCGGAAGTCGACGCCGGCCTTCTTGAGGGCCTGCATCATGGCGAGATTGGGGTTGTCCTGGCCATCGTGACGGGCGCGGTAGGCCTGGTTGGTCATGATGTAGTCGGTCGATCCCTGATGCAGCACCACCGCGATCTTGCGGTTGGCGGCGGGCACGCCTACCTTGGCCAGGGTGTTTACGTAGCGGGCGACGGCGCTCAGCATCGGATGGACCGGGGTGTCCTTCGGATTGGCCGTGGCCATGTCGAAGACCACTTTGTGCACGAGCGTGGTGCTGGGCATTTCCTTCGCGCCCGGCACATCGCGCGCCGGGGCGACGCCGGGCACCGGCAGCTCCTGAGCCGACGCGGCCGGCACGACCGTGGACAGCAAGGCGGCCAGTGAGAGAGTGAAGGCGAGCAGGCGCATGGGCAGATCTCCGTGGCGCTGCGCGGCGGTACGCTGCTGCACCGCGGCGACCTGCGCCCCTGCCAGTGTACTCGTGTCCGGGGGGCTCACGCGCAGCCATGGCAAGATGTCGGCATGCTGCCTGCCCCCGTCGCTCGTCACCTCCGTCGGCTGCTGACTCTGGCGTTCTGCGCCACGCTCGCGGCGCTCGCACCGGACCCGGTCGCCGCCCAGGCCCGGGCACCAGAGGCCCCGCGGCTGCTGCCGCCCTCGCAGCAGATGACGCTGCGCGAGCAATGGCTCGAGCGGCGCCACGCACAGCTGCTGCCACTCATGCGGAAGCACGCCGTCGCCATGTGGATTGTCGTCAACGAAGAGTTCCATGACGACCCGCTGACCAGCTGGGTGGCACCGCCGCGTCCGTATGCCGGCAATCGTGATTTCTTTGTATTCGTCGATACCGGTACCGCCGGTCTCAAGCGCATCGCGATCACCGGATATTCCGAAGACAATCTCAAGCGCTTTTTCGAGTCACCCGACGAGCCCGTGCCGGCCGACGTGCGGCTGGGCCAGCTGATGGACGAATTCGATCCGAAGACCATCGGCCTCAGCATCGGCGGCACACGCGGCGTCACACGGTCGCTGACTTTCGATACACATGCTTTCCTGCGACGCGCTGTCGGCCCCCGGTATGTCGAGCGGTTCGTCAGCGCGGCCGACCTCATCGAGGAGTATCTCGACACGCGGCTGCCCGAGGAGCGCGAGCACTATACGGCGGCGACGGCGATGACCGAATATCTGGTGCAACGGGCGCTGTCGAACGAGGTCATCACGCCCGGTGTCACGCGGGTGGGCGACGTGCGACGCTGGCTGTACGACGCGCTGGCCGCGCACGGGGTGCGCACGTGGTTCCAGCCCGACCTGCGCGTGCAGAAGCCCAACCGGCCTAATGCCACCTCGCGGGGATTTCTCGCCGTGGCGCCCGAGTCGACACTCATCGAGCGGGGCGATGTGGTGCACGTTGACTTCGGCATCAGCTACATGGGCTTCGACACCGACTGGCAGAAGATGGCCTACGTGCTGCGCGAGGGCGAGCGCGACGTGCCCGAGGGACTGAAGCAGGCGATGCGGAACACCAACACGCTGCAGGATGCCCTGATGCGGCGGCATTCACGGCCGGGCCGCCTGGCAGGCGATGTCTACCTCGACACGATGGCCGAGATGGGCGAGCGGAAGATCGAGGCGATGATCTACTCGCACCCCGTGGGGGCGCAGGGGCATGGCCTCGGGGCGTCGATCGATTTCCGCGCATCGCAGCGCGCCGACATCGGGCAGCAGGCCCAGCGGCGCCTGCGCGCCGGTTCCTACATTTCCATTGAACTCAACACGGCCACCGCCGTGCCCGAGTGGAACGGGCAGAAGGTGTTCGTGATGATGGAGGACGTCGCCTGGCTCGCCGACGATGGCTGGACGTTCTTCCGGCCGCGTCAGGAGTTGTGGTATCTCATCCGATGAGCGCGTGCGCCGGCACCGGCGCACGCCGGTCAGCGAACGCGGTCTGGCAGACGCCGATGCTGCGTGCGCTGCTCGTACGCGTGGGCCATCTCAAGGAGCGCCTGATCGGCCCACATCCGCCCCAGCAGTGACAGGCCGACCGGATAGCGCCCGCCCATGAACCCGGCGGGCACGGTGACCTGCGGCAGGCCGGTCGCGGCGCTTTCCTCGCAGGTGCCGGGCTCGGTGCCGTAGCGCTCTGCGCCGCCTTCGTGGGTGTGCGGCCGTGCAAGATTCGCCGGATAGATCAGCGCGTCGAGCTGATGACGGTTCATGAGGTCGACCAGCACCTGCCGATAGGCCTCGCGTGCGGCCGTGAACCTGGCAGTGGCTGCCTCGAGCGCTGCGCCCTGCGGCACTGGGACCAGTGCCGATTCCAGACGCCGCTGTCCGGCCGGGGCCATCTTCCCCGAGGCAATGAGCTGCTCGATGGTCAGCACCGGTTCACCCGGCCGTGCCCCCCGTGTGAGGTAGGCTGTCCACCCGGCCTTCAGTGAGCCGGGCGCCGTGCCCCGAGCCCGTGCATACACCGCGTCATAGTCGGGAATGGCCACGTCGATTACCGTCGCACCTGCCGCGCGCAGGTCGGCGATGGCGCGGTCGATGATGCCCGCGGCTTCCTGCTCGCCGGTGATGCCGACGAAGCGCTGCCGGAAGGCCCCGAGGCGTTTGCCCTGCAGTGAGGCGCGCTCGAGCCCGGCCGTGAACGACGCGGGTTTGTGTGCGTCAGCGTCGGCGGTGATCGGGTCTTCGGCATCGCGGCCGGTCACGAGGTCAAGGGCCAGCGCGATGTCCCTGATCGAGCGTCCCATCGGGCCCACCGCATCGTTGTAGGTATTCAGCGGCATGACGCCCGCACGGCTGGTGAAGCCGCGTGTCGTACGAATCGTGGCGAGCGCCGCAAAGCCGGCAGGGTTCGAGAGTGAGTTGCACGTGTCGGTGCCGAAGGCCAGCGCCGCGAGGCTGGCGGCCGTCGCCGTCGCACTGCCGCCGCTCGAGCCTGCGGTGCTGAGTGACGAGTCGTAGGCGTTGCCGACCGTGCCGCCGACGGTGCTGATGCCGAAGTCGCCGAAGGGGAATTCGTCGAGGTTGGCCTTGCCGAGGATGATCGCCCCGCCGCGCTTCATGCCGGCGGCCATGCGCGAGTCGAGCCGCGGCCGATGATCGGCCAGTGCGCGCGCGCCTCCGGTCGTGGGCAGTTCCGTCGCGTCAATGTTGTCCTTCAGCACGATGGGCAGCCCGTGGAACGCTCCGCGCACCGTGCCCGCCATCCGTTCCGCATCACGCATCCGCGCGTCGGCCATGGCGCGGGGGCTGATCGACAGCACCGACCGATAGGTGGGCCCGTGGCGATCGAAGCGGGTCAGGCGTGCCAGGTATTCACGCACCATGTCGACGCTGGTGGCCTGGCCGGCGGTGAGCGCGGCCTGCAGCTGCGTGACCGACTGCTCGACGACCGTGAACGCCGGCAGGCCTTCGGTGCCCGGCAGCTGCCAGTTGATGATGGCGGCGCGCTGGCGAGGGGTGAGGCCACGCAGGTCAGGCGAGGCGACCAGCTGCTGCGCCACCTTCGTCACCCGCGCAATCTCGCTGCCGGCCGCAGGCACGCGGCGGTCGGCACCGGCATAGACCGGATCAGACCACGTCGACAGCAGGGCATCGGTGCGCGGGATGGGATAGCCTCCGCGCGGGTCGTAGACCTCGCTCTGTCCCTTCACCACAAAGGTCATCAGCGAGGCCGTCTCTCCTGCAGGGACGGTGATCGTGAACACATAGCCGATGTGCGCCGGGTCATACCCAGGCCACGCATCGGTGAACGGGTTGGCATACATGTCTCCGGCCCCGGTGAAGAGGCCGGGCATCGTACCCAGGACGTGCGCCGACGGCCCGTGGCCCGACGGCCCGCGCATCGGGTCATCGACGTTGCGGGCGTTCTGCATCACCGTGACGAAGGTATCCGTCGCATCGATGCGCCGATCGCCACTTGAGGTTGTCGCCACCGCCACACGCCCCCCATCGTCGAAGGCCCCGGTTGCGCCGCCCCATGCGACGCGCAGCGTGCGTGAGTCGCGTGTCGTATTCCGGAACGTGTCGACGTAGCGCAGATAGTCGGCATCGCGGGGGGCGAACAGCTCGCGATCGATTACGAAGCCGTCTTCCATGAGGGGCGTGAGGCTGTCGACGCGCTCGGCCCCGTCGTGGGTCAGCCCGAATCCCCGAAGTGGCAGGGCGTCCTGAGTCGAGGACGATTGCCACTTGAGATAGCCGAAGCCGTTGAAGGGATGTGACCGGCCGCCGGTGGCAATGCTGCCGCTGTCCTGCGCCCACGGCGAGGTGTCCTGCACATCCCAGAACTGGCCGTCGGCGGAGGGCAGCGGGGTGACGGCGGTGGCCACCTGCTGCAGCAGGCCGGCCAGCAGAACCGCAACGACAAGATGACGGGCAACACGCATGAGGCGCAGTGTAGGCCCGTCTGTCGCCACGGGCAACCTCAGCGGAACCAGCCCTCGCGTTCGAGGGTGGCCCACAGGCGTCGGACGACCGCTCCGCCGCGTGCGGCCACGGCCTCTTCATCATCGGCGATGAAGCGTCCGTGGAAGACCTGTACGTGGCCGTGTGTCATCACGTGGCGCACCGAGAGGCCGTGGCCATACAGCAGCAGATTGAGCGGCTCGGGCGGAAGGGCGCCGGTGCCGACGAGCAGGCCGCTGACGTCGATCGACACGAGATCGGCCTCGGCTCCCGGGCGCAGGCGTCCGAGGTCGGGCCGCTTCAGGGCCTGTGCCGGCACCAGGGTGGCACTGCGCAGCGCATCGGCCACGGTGGGCCGCCTGACCGGCACCGGACTCGAGGCGCGCAGCAGGCTCTCGCGCGCCTGCCCGTAGAGCACCGCGAGCTTGAGATTCTCGAGATAGTCGTTCGAGTGCGTGTCGATGCCGATGTTGACGGGTACCCCTGCGGCGAGGGCTTCGGGCCAGGGCTGCGTATCGCCCCCGGCCCCGCCCGCCGAAGGGCAATGGGCATAGACCACTCCGCGTGCTGCGAGCAGGGGACCATCGGCGGCCCAGTCGACCCCGGCCATGTGTGCTCCGAAACAGGGCATCGAGAAGGCGCCGAGCTCATCGAGCCAGCGCACCGGCGATTGTCCCCGGAGGCGCTGGACCGTGGCGGATTCCCGAGCCCCCTGCGCCAGGTGCAGGTGCAGGCCTTCGCCGACGTCACGCGCGGCCTGAATGAGGGCACGCATGGTGTCCGGCGTGTGAGTGTCGGTAGCGTGGGCGGCCATCTGCGGGCGAATGAGGCCGTCGTTCCTGCGGGCGTGCATGAGCGCAAAGGCCCGGGCGTCGGCAATCTCGCGGAGCGTCTCGGCTGTGGCGTCCTGCAGCACCGCGTCGGTGCGGCGATACCAGATATCGAAGAGGCGACGCGTGCCGGGAATCATCGGTGCCGGATAGCCGCGTGCCCGGAACCGTGTGGCTACCCGCACGAACGACTGGGCCTGACGGAGGCTGAGGCTCATGTCGAGCGTCGTGGTGCACCCGCTACGGATGAGCTCGGCCAGATTCGCCGCGGTGACTGCATCGAGGTCCTCGTCTGGCAGCTGGTCGAGCAGTTCCAGCGGACGCTGATACGAACGCCCGCCCTCGATGATGCCGCGGGTCGGTGTGCCGCTGGCGACGTGGGTGTGTCCGCTGATGAATCCGGGCAGCACCAGGTGCGTGCGGGCATCGATGCGCGGCAGCCCGCGACCGACAGCGCGCCCCACCTCTTCGATGCGACCGTGACGGACCACGATCGACACCTCGCGCTGCAGCGCGGCGGTCTCGTCGCCGGATGCGATCCACGCCCACCCTGCGTCGATGACGTACGGGCCCGAGGGAGGACGCAGGCGCGGCTGCGCCGCAGCGGTCGACATGCCGACCCCGGCCGAGGCCGCACACAGCCCGGCAGCCGAGCGCAGCAGATCGCGGCGCGAGAGCGACGCAGCACCGATACGGGGGAAGAGACGTGGGGCTGTCATGCGCATGCGCGATTGCGTCCGTCGTGCTTGGCTGCGTAGAGGAGGGCATCGGCGCGGGCGATCACACGTGAGACGTCTGTGTCGTCGATCCCGACGAACGTGGCTCCGGCGCTGGCGGTCAGCGGCATCGTCAGCGTGCCCGTCTGCACGCGTTCACGCGCGATGGCGGCAATCAGTCGCAGGGCCATGCCGTGGAGCTGCTCTCGCGTGAGGCAGTCCGAGGTGATCACCGCAAACTCCTCACCGCCGATGCGGAAGACCCGGTCCGTGCCAGACCGTGTGTGCGATGACAGCACACGGGCCACGGCCTGGAGGGCCCGATCGCCGGCGATGTGACCGCAGACGTCGTTGATGTGCTTGAAGTGATCGAGGTCGATGAGGATCAGGGCGGCGCGCGTCTCTGCGTCCCCGTCAGCGGTGAGGCACTGCTGGAGGCACGCGTCACAGGCACGTCGGTTGGCGAGCCTAGTCAGGTGGTCGGTGAACGCCGCGTCGATGAGCAGCTGGCGACGCGCGGCCTGCCGCCGGGCCTCTTGCCGCCGAGCGCTCACGGCCTGCCGCCGGCCGATCTCCTCAGCGAGCGCGGGTGCCACGCGGATGATGAGCTGTGCCACAAGACGACGCATGATCGCCGCCGCATCCTACCGCAGGCCGCGCATAATGAGGACCATGAAATGCTACCCTGCTGCCCGTCGCCTGTCGATGCGTGGTCGCCTGCTGATGGCGAGCGCGCTCATCCTCGCGGCCATCTTCGTCACGACGGTGACCGCGCAGACGCCCCGCCTGGCCGACCACGTGGTCGTGATTTCCATCGATGGATTCCGCCCGCAGATGTATCTCGACGCCGACCGCAGTCCCGGCGCGCTGCCGGCCCTGCGTGCGCTGTGGGAGGCAGGGTCACGAGCCGAAGGCGTCGAAGTGGCATACCCGTCGATGACCTATCCGTCGCACACCTCGCTGGCGACCGGCACGAGGCCGGTGCGGCACGGCATCACCAGCAACACGAAATTCGACCCGCTCAGGGGTTCATCGGCCTGGTACTACGAGCACGAGGCCATGAAAGTACCGGCTCTGTGGGATGTCGTGCGTCAGCATGGTCTGACGGCGGCCGGGGCCTCATGGCCTGTCACCGTGGGTGCGACGATGGACGTGCTCTTTCCGGAATCGAACCAGATGCCCGAGGGCGAGTCGTGGCTCGAGCGGGCGCGCCGGGATTCGACGCCGGGTCTCGTGGATGCGGTGGTGGCTGACCTCGGCGGATTCGGACCGCGTGACAACCTCAGTGCGGTGCAGCGCGATCGGTTCACGACGGCGGTCGCCGAGCGCATCGTCCGGACGCATCGGCCGAACGTCCTGCTCATCCACCTGATGGAGACCGATTCGGTGCAGCATGCGGAGGGCCCGGGGACGCCTGCGGCCCACGCGGCGCTTGCGCGAGTCGATGCACACATCGGCCGGCTCGTGCGCGCCACGGAGGAGGCCGGCATTCGGACCCGCACCGCCTTCATCATCACGGGCGATCACGGGTTCTCGCGCGTGCACACGCTGATTCAGCCGAACGTGATTCTGCGCGAGGGCGGATGGCTGACGACGGGGGCCGACGGGCGCATCAGCGCGTTCGAGGTGGCCGCGCATGCCACGGCCATCCGGCTGGCGAATCCGGCCGATGCGGCGCTGGCCGCCAGGGTCGAGGCGCGGTTCCGTGAACTGGCGGCCGGACGCTACAAGGGCATCTTCCGTGTGGTGAGCCGCGCGGAACTCGATGCGTTTGGCAGCTATCCGGAGGCGGCCTTCTTCATCGAACCTGCCGAGGGTTACTACGTGTCGGACGGTGTGGCCGGCGGCGAGGTGCTGGTGGGGACCACGCGACGTGGTGCACATGGCTTCCTGTCGACCGAGCCGCGCATGCACACCGGATTCATTGCCGCCGGGGCCGGCATCCGCCCGGGCGTGCCGCTGCCTCTGCTGCGGCAAATCGACATTGCACCCACCGTGGCCCGGCTGCTGGGGGTGCCGATGCCGTCGGCCGATGGCGTACCGATGGTGGGGCTGCTGCAGGACGCGGCACCGGTGCCGCGGCGCTAGCGACTGTCGGAGGTGAGGTCCGTGGGGGCGTAGAGAAAGCCGAACGACTGCGCACCGTCGCGCGCGTGCGTCTTGTGGTGTACCAAGTGCGCCATGATGATGCGCCGCAGATACGGCCACTGCGGTACGCCGCGCAGGCGGATGCGCCGGTGCACGACGACATCGTGGAAGAGGAAGTAGATGATGCCGTAGCCGGTCATGCCGAGACCGACGGGCAGCATCCACGACTGATGCGTGACGCCTTCGTTGATGAGCCAGATGGACGGCAGCGCAAAGAAGACACCGAACAGGTCGTTCCACTCGAACGCGTGCGTGTGCGGCTCGTGATGTGACCGGTGCAGGAACCACAGCGGGCCATGCATGAGGTACTTGTGGGTGAGATAGGCCACGCCCTCCATCGCCAGCAGTGCACCGAGGAAGAGCGCCAGAAACACAAACGCCGAGGCCATGGGTTCAGCCTAGCACGGGGGGCAGCGCCGGAGTGAAGAGGCCGGTGCGCGCGGGCCGCGCAGGGCTGCGCGGCACGACTCGACCGATACCCACCTCGACGAGTGCCTGCAGAAGCCGCATCAGCTTCCAGCGGGTTGACGTCGAGGCCCGCGTGTCCCAGGCGCGGGGCCCAGCGCGTCGCACGAGGGGGCCGATGTCGCCATAAACGTGCCGCGCCGTGGCGACGGCCCAGGCGGCACGCCAGGGCAGCGCACCGACTCCATGCCACGCCGAGGCGTAATAGGCGTCGGCACTGTCGAGCAGGCGCGAGGCGGCGCGCAGCACGGCCACGCGGGCCTCGCCGGCCGGCAGCGGCTGCCCGAGGGTCATCACGACGCCCTCCTCCTTCAGCCAGCAGGCCGGCACATACACTCGCCCGTTCATGGCATCGTCCTGGACGTCACGCGCAATGTTGGTCAGCTGGAAGGCCAGGCCGAGGTCGCAGCCACGCAGCAGCACGTCGCGGTCGCGCACGCCCATGATCCACGCCATCATCAGACCGACGACGCCCGCCACGTGGTAGCAGTAGCGATACGTATCGTCGGGCGCGTGATACGTGACACCATCGGCATCCATCTCGAAGCCGGTGAGATGGTCGTGCACGAAGGCGGACGGCAGATTCGTGGCCGCCGCCACGCGTGCCAGCGCCGCGAACGGCGTGCCCGGCGCGGCCTCGCCTTTCAGGGCGCGCGCCGATTCGCGCCGCAACTCTGCGACGACGGCCCGTGGATCCGACACGGTGGCCCGACCATGACCGAGCTGCTGGCCATCGGTGCAATCGTCCAGATGCCGGCACCAGGCATACAGATCCCAGACGAGGTGTCGCGTGCGCGCATCGAACAGCCGCGACGCCAGCGCGAAGCTCTTCGAGCCCTGCGCGATGGCGGCGTCGGCGCGAGGCTCGCCGCTCATGCGCGGCCGCGGGTGAGGTGCGCCAGGTCCTCGAGCATCACGCCGGCAGTGGCCTTCGCCGAGCCGACCACCCCGGGCATGCCGGCTCCAGGATGTGTCCCCGCACCGACGAAGTAGAGCCCGCCGATGCGGCTGTCACGGTTATGCACGCGGAACCAGGCGCTCTGCGTCAGCACCGGCTCGAGCGAGAACGCCGACCCGTGGTGCGCGCCGAGCTGCTGCTGGAAGTCGAGCGGCGTGAAGATGCGCTGCGTGACCAGGTCGGCACGCAGGTTGGGAATGTAGCGCGACTCGAGGTACTGCAGGATGCGGTCGGCATAGCGCGGCCCCTCGACCATCCAGTCGATGTCGGCCTTCCCGAGGTGGGGCACCGGCGAGAGCACGTAGAACGCCTCACAACCCTCAGGGGCGAGCGAGGGATCAGAGACCGTGGGTGCGTGCAGATAGAGCGAGAAATCATCGGCTAGGTGGCCGCGGTGGAAGATGTCCGACAGCAGGCCCTCGTAGCGCGGCCCGAGGATGACGTTGTGATGCGCCAGGTGCGGATGGCGCCGCTTCGTCCCGAAGTAGATGAGGAACAGCGACATGCTGAACCGCGACTGTTCGAGACGACCGGCCTTGCGGGCCGCGACCGGATCCTGGCGCAGCAGCTTGCGGTACGTGGTGACCACATCCGCATTGCTGGCCACGGCGGACACCGGCGTTTCTATGCCGTCGACCGTGCGCACGGCCACGACCTTTCCGTCGCGGGTCACGATTTCGTCGACGCCGCAGTTGAGGCGCAGCGTGCCGCCAAGCCGCTCGAAGAGCCTGGCCAGCTGACGCACCAGTTCGCCGGTGCCGCCCCGGGGGAAGGTGACCCCCCAGGTCTTTTCGAGCACGTGAATCAGGGTGTAGATGGCCGAGGTGTCAAAGGGATTGCCGCCGACCAGCAGCGAATGGAAGCTGAATGCCTGCCGCAGGCGCTCGTCGCGGATGTACTTCGATACCACCGAGTAGACGCTGCGGTATGCCTCGAGCTTCACCAGCTGCGGCGCGACGCGAATCATGCTCCACAGGTCGAGGAATGGCACGTGCGCGAGCTTGACGTAGCCTTCCTCGAACACTTCGGCGGCGTATTTCAGGAACCGCTCGTAGCCGTCGGCATCAGCGGGATCAATCGCGCGCATCTGGCGAGTCAGGGCCTCGGTGTCATTCGAATAGTCGAAGACCGTGCCGTCTTCCCAGAACAGCCGGTAGAACGGCATCACCGGCATGAGGTCGACATGGTCGCTCAGCTGTTCGCCTGCGAGGGCATAGAGCTCTTCGAGGCAGTGCGGTGCGGTGATGACCGTGGGGCCGGCGTCGAAGGTGAAGCCGTTGTCCTGATAAACGTAGCCGCGGCCTCCGGGCTTGTCGCGGGCCTCGAACAGGATGGTGGGAATGCCGGCGGCCTGCAGGCGGATGGCCAGGGCCAGGCCACCGAAGCCGGCACCGATGACGGCGACGGGGTGGGGAGATGCGGAAGTCTGTGATGACATGAGGTCCTAGGAACGCAGGTGCGCGAGGGCGCGTGTGACAGGCACCGGCGGCCGACCGGTGAGCAGGCGCAGCCGATCGGGCCACGTCAGGCGCCCGGCATAGAAGCGGGCGATGGTGGGTTCGGCTCGCCGGTAGAACTGCTCGAAAATGATGCGCCGCTCGGTGGGGCGTGCGGCGCGGAACAGCCACCGGTTGAGCAGCCGGTTGAATGCCCCGGCCTGCCACCGTGCCGTCACATACGCATGCATACGTGCATAGACGCCCGGAACCTCGTTCAGGTGCCCCTCGGCGATGAGCGAGGCTGTGGCCACGGCCTCGGGCAACGAGTAGCCGGTGGTGGGCTGGAAGAGCCCGGCGCGCACACCGATGGCGAGTGCGGGCGACAGGGCGCGGAAGTCGTCGAGCGTGCCTCCCAGGGGAATGGGCAGCGCCCCGGCTTCCTCGCGCACGACCTCGGCAATCGACCAGCCCCGATCGCGTGCATAACCCGCAATCGCCGCGCGGCACTCGTGTGCGTCAATCGCCGGTCCGTCGATGTAGTAGGTGTCTTCGATCAGCAGGGTGTCGGCCGTGAAGGGCAGCACATAGATGAAGCGATAGCCGCCACGCTGCTCGACGGTGGCATCCATGAGGATGGGCCACTGCAGGCCGTGCGGCGCCTGCAGCCGCACTTCCTGCCCGAGAAACGATTGCCAGCCGACCGGCACATGCTCGGGGCCGCCGCCGCGCGCATCGAGCACCAGCCGCGCCGTGATCTGCGTGCCATCACCCAGCGTGGCGCCGTCGCGATCGACCGCCTGCACCGGCGTGGCGAGACGCAGGCGCGCGCCGAGGGCCGGCGCTATCACCGCATGCAGTCGCTCGGACGTGACCGTGGCGTAGCCACCGTCGAGTACGCGCGCATATGCGGGAAACCGCACTTCGTGCCGTGGCCACTGTGCCGTGACGAGCGGCTGCAGCCACGCACGCTGTGCGGGCGTGATGTCGGTATCGTGGAACGACCACGTGTGGTTGCCGCCGAGCGTGTCGCCCGACTCAAGCAGCAGCAGTGATACGGAGGGGTGCAGGGCGGCGATGCGCCATGCGGCGAGGCTGCCAGCGAGTCCCCCGCCCACGATGAGCACATCAACGGACACGCACGGGTGAGCGTATCACGCACGTGACAGGGGGTCGCTATACTAGCCGGGATGTCCGACGCGCCTGCCGGGAACCTGCCGTGGCCGCTTGAGGTCACCGGGGTGTCTCGTCGCATCGGTGAACGGCAGGTGCTTGACGATGTGTCACTGACGGTCGGTCGCGGCCGCATGTGTGCCCTGGTCGGGCCGAACGGTGCGGGGAAGACCTCGCTGCTGCGCGTCATCTCGGGTCGCCTCCGCACGGACCGCGGACAGGTGCAACTGCTCGGTCAGTCCATCGGTGAGGCACGCCAGCACGGCGTGCTGGGCCTGGTACCGCAGGACCTCGCCGTCTATCCGTCGCTCACCATTCGTGAAAATCTCGAGGTGCTCGGCACGCTCGCCGGCGTCGCTCGTCGTGCGCTGTCCGATCGCATTCGCGAGAGCCTGCAGTGGGCCGGTCTCGCCGACCGCGCCGAACACCGTTTGTCGTCGTTGAGTGGCGGCATGAAGCGCCGCGTCAATCTGATCGCCGGTCTGCTCCACCAGCCGTCCCTGCTGCTGCTCGACGAACCCACGGTGGGTGTCGATGCCGCATCGGAGGGGCGCCTCTACGTCTTGCTCTCGTCGTTGCGCGCCTCGGGCATGGGCATCGTGCTCGCGACCCATCATCTCGACGATGCCGCCGCGTGCTGTGACGACGTGGTCGTGATGCACGAGGGGCGGGTGGTGGCCTCGGGTGCGGTCTCAGAGGTGGTAGCGCGTGCCTTCCCCGAGGGGCGTGAAGTGGTGGTACTGCTGGCAGACGTGCCCGGCGACCGCAGTGTGTCGGTGATGCAGCGTGATGCGTTCAGGCAGATCGGTGCGCGCACATGGGCACGGGCGTGGTCGGCGTCGCTGGCCGATGTCGACCGGCTTGAGGCCGACTGGCTGGCCGCCGGGGTGGTCGTGGCCGAAACCCGCGTGCGCCAGCCGAGCTTGCGTGGAGCCGTCGCTGTGCTGACGGGCCATGCGGCAGGAGGCGAGTCGTGAGGGCAGCCGTCGTGCGTGTGCTGCTGCTCCAGCTGTGGCGCGATCGCGGTGCGCTGGTCATGGGCTTTGTCTTGCCCGTCGTCGTCTTCGTGGTGTTTGCAGCGATCTTCGGCGGTGCCAGCGGTAACACGTTGCTGCTGCGCGTGGTGGTTGCCGACGAGTTGCAGACGGCCGAGAGCCGTCGCCTGGTTGAGGCGCTGTCGACGCTGAAGACCGTGACCGTCACGGCGCAGGTGCCTGCGCGTGCGGCGGCCGAGCAGGTCGTGGCCGAGGGCGCGGCGGATGCGGGGCTGGTGCTGCCCGCAGGCGCGCGTCCGCTGACGCAGCTAGCCGGCGACGGTGAACCGCCGATGCTGGTGCTGACGCATCCGGCACGCTCGGTGGCCGGGTCGTTGCTCGCGGGACACGTCGAACGCCTCTACTACGAACGGCTGCCCGATGTGGCGCTGCGCGGCGTGGTGAGTCTGGTCGATGCGCTCGTCGTGCCGCTCACCGACGACCAGAAGACCGAAGCCGATCGCCAGCTGGCGGCGATGGCACCGCAACCCGGCGAACCTGCCGACGCTCCCGAAGACGGCACCACCATGGCGCCGATGGTGGCCCAGGCGCCGGCGACCACGCGCGGGGCCTCGATCGATGAAGTGGCGTATTACGCCGGTTCGGTCGCGATCCTGTTCGTGCTGCTCGCGGCGGTGCACGGCGCGGCGTCGCTGCACGACGATGTGGCGTCGGGTGTGGTTGATCGGGTGCTGACAGGTCCGGCGACACTGGCCACACTGGTGGATGGACGTGCGGTGTTTCTGGCGGGTCAGGCGCTGCTGCAGGTGCTGGTGATCTTTGCGGTGGCGTGGCTCGGATACGGCGTCGATGTGCCTGCGCGGCTGGGGCCGTGGGCCATCGTCACCGTCGCCGTGGCAGTTGCCTCGGCGGGACTGATGCTGCTGGTGTCGGTGCTGTGCCGGTCGGCGCAGCAGGCGGTCGCCGTGTCGAACGTGGCGGTGCTGGTGGTGTCGGCCGTCGGTGGCTCGATGGTGCCGCGCTTCCTGATGCCCCTGTGGCTGCAGCAGATGGGCTGGCTGACCCCCAACGCCTGGGCGATCGATGCCTATGGGGAAGCCCTGCGGGCCGGCAGCGCGTGGTCGGGCATGCTGCGTCCGTCGCTGGTGCTGCTGGTGATTGGCCTCGGGGGATGGCTGCTGGCCCGGCAGCTCGCCCGACGCTGGGAGACGCGTTAGGATGCCTGCGATGACGGTGTCGTTCGAGGTGTGGGCGCACGCGCGCCGCGAGCAGGTCGAGCAGGCGCTGCAGGCCGCCGTGCCCGCGTCGCCGCCGTGCCCGGCCGTGGTCTCCGAGGCCATGCGCTACTGCCTGGGCCGCGGTACCAAGCGCGTGCGACCGGTGCTCGTGCTGGCCGCCGCCGAGGCCGTCGTCAGGCGCGGCGGGGCGCACGCAGACGATGCGGCACTCGAGGCCGCGCGGCAGCTGGCCATGCCGGCCGCCTGCGCCATTGAGTTCATTCACACCTACTCGCTCGTGCACGACGACCTGCCGTCGATGGATAACGACGCGCTGCGCCGAGGCAAACCCACGCTGCACGTGGTTTACGGCGAGGCGCTGGCCATTCTCGCCAGTGACGGCCTGCTCGCCGAGGGCTTTTCGATCCTGGCCCGCGAGCCCGACGAGCGGTTGCAGCCGGCGCTCGCCCTGCGCAAACTGCAGGTGCTGCGGGAAGTGGGACGCGCCGTCGGTGCCGCCGGCATGCTTGGCGGCCAGGCCATCGACCTGCAGTGTGCCGGCCGCATCACTCACCCATCGCATCCCGTCGGCACGGCGACCCCGGAGGCGCTGCGCGACATGCATCTCCGCAAGACCGGGGCGCTCATCCGTGCCGCGGCGGTGACCGGGGGCGTCATCGTCGGTGCGCAGCCGGCAGAGATCGAGTCCCTCGAGCGATTTGGCGAAGAGATTGGTCTGGCCTTCCAGATCGTCGACGACATCCTTGACGAAATCGGCACCAGCGGTGAACTCGGCAAGACCGCCGGGAAGGACCGCGCCGAGGGCAAGCCAACCTATCCGGCGCTGTTCGGCCTCGACGAGTCGAAGGCTCTGGCCCGGGCGCATGTTGATGCGGCAGGTGAGGCGCTGGCCGGGGCCGGCCTTCCTGACGAGCACCTGCTCGGCATTGCGCGCTGGGTCGTCGACCGCCGCTACTGAGCGGCCGACGCGTCGTGCTCGCGGCGCAGCGTGTCGATGTCGCCGACGAGGCGATCGATGTCGAACGGGACGGTGCCGTTGTATACCCCGCGCAGATGGCCCTCGTGATCGACCAGCAGCACCTTTTCCGTATGAAGGATTTGTGTGGCTGCCGGCTGTGAGAGGTCGAGCCGGCGATCGTCGGCGAAGTACGACTCCCGGGCCAGGCGGTAGATGTCGTCTGCCGGTCCTGTCAGTAACGACCACCGTGCCGGATCGATGCCGTGGGCCTTGCCGAATGCCTCGAGCACCGCCGGTGTGTCGATGGTCGGCGTCACCGAATACGACACCATCACCACATCGTCGTGCCCCGCCAGGGCTGACTGGGCGCGGCCGAGGGTGTCGACGAGCAGCGGGCAGATCGTGGTGCAGGTGGTGAAGAAGAACGAGGCGACATGCATGCGTCCGCGCAGGTCGCGTCCGCTGAGTGGTGCGCCGGTCTGCGAGGTCAGCGTGAAGTCACCGACGCGGTGCGTGCTGTCGCGGCTCCAGCGCGGTGTGAAGTCGGCGCTGTCGTAGAACGGGAGCCCTTCCCCGGGCCGACGACTGGTGCCGCACGAGGCCAGCAGTGCCAGCAGGCACAGCAGGATGACGCGCGTCATGCTCCGGGTGAGGCCACCGGCATGCAGGGCCGCGCATTGAGATACCCGTAGCGGCGTCCCTGCCACACTTCGTAGTTGAGGAAGACGTCGCCGGCCTCGGTGAACGACTGCTGCCGGCCTTCCTCGCGCCCGTGCACGTAGTGTCTGACTTCGAAGGGTTGCCCCGACGCGTAGTAGGTGCGATAGGTGCCATGAAACCGGTCGTGGCGCAGATGAACTTCAAGCCTGACGCGTCCATTGGGCCAGTACTCGATACGCGTCTGCGTGATCGACGAGGCCCCGATCGACACGAGGGCCACAAGGCAGAGCGCCGCGCATCGCAGGGGACGCCACAGCACCGATGATGCCGCGCGGGGCGGGGTGAACGGCATCACTCAGCCCACACTGCCGCGCACACCGTGGTAACACCCCGCGAGGTACGGGACGGCCTCGGTGAAGTGGTAGTGATACATGCCGGCCGGGAAGTCGCTGGTGGCGTGTGTGTGGCCGTTGCACGAGTCCAGGCCGGACGGCACGGCACCCCCGGCCTCAGCCGGTCCGTACGCGGGATAGCCGTCGAGCAGCACCCCGAGCAGGCGCGAGCGCCCGGCCTGCGTCAGCCACAGCGGCTCGAGGTGATAGTGATACTGGTTGGTCGGCGTCGGGTGGCCGTTGTAGCGGTCGAACGAGAGAACTTCGAAGGTCAGCGGCTGCCGCTGCGCGGCGTACTGGTTGAAGAACACCACGCCGTTGATGGCCACGCCAATGGGGCCGAGCGGCGTGTCGGTCGGTGTCGATGCCATGGACGGCGTCACCGGCACACGCAGCGTCACGGTCTGTCCCACAATGCGGTGCTGGTTGGGCTGCATGCCGGCATGGGGCGCTTCATAGCTCGCGTGGCCGGCGCCGAAGTAGTAGCTCGCGTGGTCGGGCACGCTGTTCGTCCGCAGCATGACTTCACTGCCGGACACACTGACCTGCACGGCCGATCCGAACTGGGCATACCAGGCCGGCAGCGATGTGGTTCCCGAGCCGGTGCCGCCTGTCGTCGGCGTGGTGGCTGCGGTGGTTGAGGGAGCCGTCGGGGTGGTGCTCGTGGCACCACCCCCGCAGGCCAGGGCGGTGACGGCACTGGCGAGAGCCAGGGCCATCAACCGTGCGCGGACGGATCGGGTCAGCATGTCGTTCAGTGCATCATGGACCCGCGCCGTCACTCGTGACATTCGTCGTTCCGTTGTTAAGCCGATTAACGCGACGTGCCGCGTTCGACCGGTTCCATGCGATAGACCGGCGTCGGCTTGCCGTCGCGATCTTCGATCACCAGATAGATGAAGCCGTCGAGGCCCTGGCGCACGTCGCGGATGCGGCCCATGCCCGGCACCAGCGATTCACGCATCGTCACCGTGGTCCCCTGCAGCGTCAGCCGGTCGAGACGCTGGCCTGCGAGGCCGCCGACGAAGAGGTTTCCCTTCCACTGGGGGAACCTGTCGCCGGTGTAGAACATCGCGCCGGAGATGCCGATGGACGGCACCCATACCTGGGTCGGCTGCTCCATCCCGTCGCGCATGGTGCCGCTGTGAATGGCCTTGCCTGTCGTGTAGTTCACGCCGAAGCCGATGACCGGCCAGCCGTAGTTGCGGCCCTTCTGGATGAGGTTGAGTTCGTCCCCGCCCTGCGGGCCATGTTCGTCAGCCCACACATCGCCCGTCGTCTGGTTGATGGCGATGCCCTGCACGTTGCGGTGGCCGTATGACCAGATCTCGGGCCGCGCACCCTGACGTGCCACGAACGGGTTATCGGCCGGCACCCGGCCATCGTCGTGCAGGCGAATGAGCTTGCCGTGGTGATTGGTCAGGTCTTGCGCGGGATGCGCCTCGAGGTTGCCCTCAGGCGGCACCTGGCGATCGCCCAGAGTCAGATAGAGGAAGCCCTTGCCGTCGAAGGCAATCTTGCCGCCGTAGTGGCCCTGGCCCTTTGAGACCGATTCGAAAAGGGGCTGGATGTTAGTCAGGCGGTCGTTCTCGAACCGTGCCCGGATGAGGGCTGTCGTCGACTGGCCGTCGGGCTGGGGCTTGGCGTAGGTCATGTAAAGCAGGCGGTTCGACGCAAACTGCGGGTGCGGCGCCACTTCGAAGAGACCACCCTGGCGGCTCTGGAAGACCGCGGGCACGCCCTCGACCGGTGTCGGCACCAGCGTGCCCTTGCGGACAATGCGGAGGCGCCCGGGGCGTTCGGTGATGAGCACGTCGCCGTCAGGCAGCGTGGCGACCGACCACGGCTGCACCAGATTCTCAGCAACCGTGACGAGGCGATAGTCGTGGAGGGCCGAGCGCAGCACCGGATCGGCCGCGCGTGTTGAGCTGCCCAGCACCAGCAGGCCGGCAGCGACCAGAGCGAGACGCGTGTATGCCATAGGCTCATTATTCGTCGCGCCTCACGGTGGGTCAAACTCAGGGAAGGGCCGCTGCATAGAATGAGGGCCATGACACGACCCGAGACGACCGTACCCGCCCGCGACGGCCTGCACCTGCTGGTGCGCCAGTGGCTGCCCGAGGGACAGCCGTGGCTGCATGTGCTGCTGGTGCATGGGCTCGGCGAGCACAGCGGTCGTTATGCCGCCGTGGCCGCCCAGATGACCGCTGCCGGCATCGCGGTGCACGCCTATGACCACCGGGGCAATGGCGGGTCTGATGGAGCCAGAGGTGACGTCATGGCCTGGTCGCAGCTGCACGACGATCTGGAAGATCGCCTGGCCGAGGTGCGGCGCCAGGCGGCCGGCCTGCCGGTGGCTCTCTACGCCCACTCGATGGGCGGGCTGATTGCGGCGGGGTACTGTCTGTCTGGTCGTCCACGGCCCTCGATGGTGGTGCTGTCGGCCCCGGGTTTCGACTCGACTCTTGCCGGCTGGAAGAAGGCGCTGGCCCCGTGGCTGGCGCGCGTGTGGCCCGGGTTGCGCCTGCCCAATGACGTCGACCCTGCGACGCTGTCGCGCGACCCGGCGGTGGGCGAGGCCGTGGCCCGCGATCCGCAGTGCGGCACCACCAGCACCGCCCGCTTCGGGGCAGCGGGCGTTGGCGAGCAGCGACGCGTGCGGCCGCTGCTGCCGCAGGGCCTCGGGGTGCCGACGCTGGTGCTGCACGGCTCCGACGATGGTCTGGTACCTGCCCGGGCGAGCGCTCCGCTCGAGGGAGCCCCGGGCGTCGAGCGCCGGCTCTTTCCTGGCCTGCGCCACGAACTGCACCAGGAGCCCGAGGGGCCGACTGTGGTCGGCGGCGCCATTGACTGGCTGCACAACACCGCCGCCCAGATGCGCTAGAGTGAAGGCATCATGCGTTCTGGCATCGTCACTCTGATCTTTGCCCTGCTGATTTCCACGATGGTGGGCGCGCAGTCGTACCAGCGCGTCGACTTCAGCAAGCTGAGCAACTACGAATACGAACTGCCCGACCCCTTCGACCCGACGCCGCGTACGCTGCAGAACAAGATTCCCGATGCGGTCAAGTCGCTGAGCGGCACGATGGTGTCGATCGAGGGCTTCATGCTGCCGCTCGACCTCAACCCGGACGGCGTGTCGATGTTCATGCTGAATGCCAGCATCGACATGTGCTACTTCGGGGCCCCCGTGCGGATGAACGAGTGGGTGCTCGTGCGCATGAAGGGCGGCAAGCGCGCCAAGTTCACGCACCTGGCGATGAGTGTCAAGGGGCGGCTCGAGGTCGGCGAGGAACTGAAGAACGGCCGCGTCACAAGTCTCTATCGTCTGGAAGCCGACCGCGCCGACATCGAGGATGGCCGGTGACAGCTGCGGCGGGAGGCGACGCGCCCGTCCTGCGCGTCGAGTCCTTGACGAAAGCCTACCGGGCCCCGGACGGCGAGGTGACGCCGGTGCTCGACATCCCGTCGTTCGAGCTGGGCGCCGGTGAACAGGTGGCGCTGCGCGGCGCGAGCGGGTCTGGAAAGACCACGCTGCTGCACATCATCGCCGGCATTCTCACCCCCGACCATGGACGGGTGCTGATCGACGGCACCGACATCACGGCACTTGGCGAGGCAGACCGTGATGCCCTGCGGGCCGAACGCATCGGCTACGTGTTCCAGACGTTCAACCTGCTGCAGGGCTACTCGGCGCTCGAGAATGTACTGCTCGGCATGATGTTCGGCCGCGGATCGGACGCGACGGCCGCTGCGGCACTGCTGACCCGCGTGGGTCTGGGGGGACGGCTGCATTACCTGCCGCGGCAGCTCTCGGTGGGCCAGCAGCAGCGCGTGGCCGTCGCCCGCGCCCTCGCAGGGCGTCCGCGACTGGTGCTGGCCGACGAGCCCACGGGCAACCTCGATGCCCGACACGGTGCAGAGGCGCTGACGCTGATTCGCGAGGTGTGCCATGAGCAGGGGGCGGCCCTGCTGCTCGTCAGTCACGATCCGGCGGTGCTGGGGCAGTTTGATCGCGTCGACGACCTGGCCACGCTCAATCGCGTGCTGTCTGCGCCAGCGGAGGTGAGGTGATGCGGCCCGGGCTCATGCTGATCGTGCGGCGCAGCCTGCGGCAGCACGCGTTGTCGACGTCGGTCACGGTCGTGTCGGTGGCGCTGGCGTGCGGCCTCGTCATGGCCGTGTTCGCGATCAAGCGCCAGTCATACGATGCGTTCACGGGTGGGGCGCAGGGGTTTGATGCCGTGCTGGGTGCGCGGGGCAGTCAGCTGCAACTGGTGCTGAATGCGGTCTTCCATCTGGAAACCTCGCCCGGGAACATTCCCTGGCAGCTCTACGAGTCGGTCGAAGAGGACCCCGGAGTAGAGCTCGCGGTGCCCTATGCCGTGGGTGACAGCTACGAGGGCTTTCGCATCATCGGCACGACCACGGATCTGTTCACGCGCTTCCCGGGGGAAGGCGGGTTGACGGTGACGTCCGGCGGACGCCTGTTTACGGCGGATGCGAAAGAGGCGGTGGTCGGCAGCGTCGTGGCCCAGCGCACCGGCGTGCGCGCGGGCGATCACCTCGAGCCCTCGCATGGCCTCGCCGATGTCGAGGGCAAGGCACACGACGACGAATACACGGTCGTGGGCGTGCTGGCCCCCACAAACAGTCCACTCGATCGACTCGTGTTCATTCCCATCGAGGGCGTGTTCCGCATGAGCGGGCATGTGCTGCGCGGCACGGGACGCAACTATCGCCCCGAGGAGGGCGTGGAGATACCCGACGAGCATCGGGAGGTCAGTGCCGTCATGCTCAAGCTGGCCGATCCGCAGGCCGGCATGTTTCTCGACCAGGCGATCAACCGTCAGGGTACACGCGCCACGCTGGCCTGGCCCATCGGCCGGTCGATGGCTGATCTGTTCGAGAAAATCGGATGGGTCAACCAGGTGCTTGAGCTGGTGGCGTACTTTGTCGTGGTGGTGGCGGCCGGTACGATTCTGGCCAGTCTCTACAACACCATGCACGAGCGGCGGCGCGAGTTTGCCATTCTGCGTGCGCTGGGTGCGCGGCGGCGCACGGTATCCTCGGCGATCGTGCTCGAGGCCACGACGATCACCGCGCTCGGGGCGCTGGTGGGCTATGCCGTGTATGCGGTCATTCTCGGTGTCGCGTTCGTGATTGTGCGCGAGCAGACCGGGGTTGTACTGCAGGTCTTCAAACCCGATCAGGCCCTGTGGCTCACGCCGCTCGGCATGGTGGTGCTGGGGGCTCTGGCCGGACTGCTGCCGGCCATCAAGGCCTACCGCACCGATGTGGCCGGCAACCTGACGCCGACTTCGTAAGCGTCCTGGCGGGCCGCGTCACTTTGCCGCAGACGCTCCACGGGGCGCTCCTGCTACGCTCTGAGCATGCGCGCGCGGATGCTGACGATGGCGGTGGCCATCACGCTCGTGTCGGCCTGTGGTCGACCGACGCAGGCCACAGATGCCGAAGACCTGCTGACCGGCGCGCGTCTCTATGCCGCCAATGGCTGCGGCACGTGCCATGGTCGGGAGGGACGCGGCGACGGGCCGCTGGCCTCAACGCTGTCTCCCCCGGCGCGCGACTTCCGCGACCCCAACGCCTTCAAGAACGGCAGCGACCCGACGTCGATTGCCACCACGCTGGCCACCGGGCTGACGCGTGATGGTGGTCAGATGCAGTCGTATTTTCATCTCTCCGACCGCGAGCGCTTCCTGATTGCGCGCTATGTGGTGTCTCTCCGTACTGCCCCCGTGTCGTCTTCTCCTGGAGCTTCCCATGACTAATCGCCGGATGTTTGTGGCCGCCTGTGCGGCTGTTCTGCTGCCGCTCGGTGCGGTGGCCCAGTCAACCGTGACCGTCAGCGGCGTGTGGGTGCGCGAAACGGTGCCGGGCCGCAACGTGACTGCGGCCTACGCGGTGGTCGAGAACCCGGGCAGCACCGACTTGCAGATTACGGGCGCTGCAGCCGAGGTGGCCGGGCGGGTCGAAATGCACGAGATGACACGCGCGGGCGACATGATGAAGATGTCGCCGGTGAAGGCCATTACCGTGCCCGCGAAGGGCAAGGTCGAGCTGAAGCCCGGTGGCTTGCACATCATGCTGTTCGACCTCAAGCGTCCGCTCAAGGAAGGCGAGACGGTGGAACTCACCCTCACAACCGACAAGGGGGCCACCGTGAAGGCACAGGCCCCGGTGAAAAAAGGGATGATGATGCAATGAGACAGGCCCTGCTGCTGCCCTGCGTGCTGCTGCTGGCCCTGGTGGCCGCGTGCCGCAGCGAGCCTGCGGCGCCCCCGGCCGCTGCGGCCGACGAACTGCCCATCCTGCCGATTGGCGGCGACTTCACGCTGACCAACCAGGATGCGCAGCCGTTCGAGCTGGCGTCGCTGCGCGGCAAGGTCGTGCTGGTGTTCTTCGGCTACACGATGTGTCCCGACGCGTGCCCGACGACCTTGTCGAAGCTGAGTGCGGCCTATGCGCGGCTGACCGACGATGAGCGCGGGCGGGTCAAGGCGATTTACATTTCGATCGATCCGGAACGCGACACGCCGACGGTCATGAAAGAGCACCTCACCTACTTCGGCGTGGATGCGGTGGGCCTGACCGGGACCCCCGAAGACACGGCCAGGGTGGCCCGGCAGTTCGGAGCACATTTCGAGCGATCGTCAGAGCCGACGGCCGCGGGCTACCTCATGTCGCACACCGTGTCGATCTTCGGCCTCGATGCCAGGGGCCAGACGCGCCTGCTCATCGACTATGAAGCCAATGTCGATACGGTTGTGCGCAGCATCCGGCAGCTGCTGGCGGCTGCCTGAGCGGATGCCCCGCCTATGACCATCGCGTTTTGCATCGCGACGTTTGCGCGGCTGGTCAGCACCGGGGGTGCGCGCACTCGTGCTCGCGGGTCGATGCGCACCGGGCGCCGACGGCTCGCGCACCTGCCGGCACTGGTGCTGCTTCTGCTGGTCGCAGGGCAATCCCCGGCGTTGCACGCGCAGCCGGTGTCTGGCGAGACGCGTGAGGATGCGCGCCTGTTCCGAGAGGTGATGAGTCCCTTCTGCCCGGGACTCACGCTGGCAGACTGTCCGTCGCCGGCGGCGTTTGAGCTTCGGCAGACCCTCGCGGGGCGGCTTGCGCGCGGCGAGTCGCGCGACTCGCTCGCGAATGAACTGGTGGCGCAGTACGGGCCGCAGATTCTGGCCGACCCGTCAGACACGCCCATCGGGCGCGTCGTGTGGGGCGTGCCGATTGCGGGGTCACTGCTCGGGGCCGCCGGGCTGGCGTTGATGCTGCGGCGATGGAAGCGCGCGCGTCCGCATGAGGCCATGGCGGGGTCGTCACCCGTATCTGGCGATCTGACTGTGCGCATCGACGAAGAGCTGGCGGCACTCGACTGACGTGCGAGCGGCCCCGGACCGTCTGCGGTCTGCCGCGACTCCCGGCGGTCAGCACGCAGGCCACGCCGTCCGACTGGCCGCGCCCGCGTGAGCGCGACCGTCCGCTGTGCGTGAGGTCGCGATGCCTCAGGGCCTGATCAGATAAAACTCGGTCTGCCGTCCGTCGACCCAGTCCCACGATCCATCGGGAAGAATCGCGGCATCTTCCTCGAGCGCGAACCGCACGGCGAGGTTGTCCCACTCGGGCACGGCGTGCGTCGCATTGAGTTCGATCGAATGCCAGGTGTTCGGCAGAAACGCGTAGTCGCCGCGCACGGGCACACCTTCCTGATAGTCGGTCATGCCAATCGGCGGACCGGCCGCATGCCCGTGATAGCCGATGGCGTGGCAGTAGATGCTGGGCACGATGCTCTCGCGTGTGGCCTGCGTAAGCGCATCACGCAGCGCCTGGTTGCCCGTCCGTCCCACCTTCGCAAACTGCATCGTCAGGTCCTGAAGCCGGTTGGCCTTGGCGAGGCCGTCCTTGAGACCCTGCGGGGCGTCGGTCTCGCCGGGGCGCAGCACGTAGGCGTTGTGCTGCGTATCGGTCGAGAACCCCATGTAGACGATGCCAAAGTCGGTGTGCAGCATGTCGCCGGGCTGAATGACGCCCTGCATGGTCGACAGATTGCCGCCCTTGCGCCAGATGGTGACCGACGGCTGGAACCACGACTCGAGGCCGAGCTCGGCCACGCGCTGGCGCATCCACCACACGACATCCTGCGAGGTCGTGGTGCCGGGCGTGATGACCTTGTTCGAGAAGGCCTCACGGATGATCAGGTGCGCCACCTGCATCGCGTGCCGGTAGGCGTCGAGCTCCTCGGGCATCTTGACCTCGAGCCACCCGACGGTCAGCAGTTCGGCCGACTTGACGCGGGCGGCATAGACCGGCCCGAGTGCCTCGAGCAGCCGGCGCTTCTCGTTGGCGGTGATGCCGTCGGCGTGATTCCAGGCGTCCGACTCGTTGATGCCGATGACCTTCGGCTGCTTTTCCTCGACCAGCTTGCGCAGGCCCTCGTGCTGGCCGTCATTGGTCGTCGGGTACATCGTGTAGAGCTTGTCGTAGTCGAAGCGCCCGATTGAATAGCGCTCGACGGGCCGGCCACCCCCGGGGTTGTAGAACACGAGGATGGTGCGGCGGCGCGAAGCGAAGTAGGTGAGCGGCGACATCGACCGGAAGACCGGGTCTTCGTTGTACTCGCGTGTGGGAACGATCCACATATCGATGCCGGTGCGGCTCATCAGGCCCGGCAGCACCGTGTCGAAGCGCCGCGAAATCCAGGGCGTGACGAGTGCGTTCTGTTCGCGGTGGGTCAGCACCCGTGACGCGGGATTGGGAAACGTCACCGGCCCCTGCGCCTGCAGCGCAGTGGCGGTGATGAGCAGGCCGGCACAGAGACTCAGCAACCGTCGGCGTGTCGTCATGGGCGGTAGTGTACTGCGGGAATCTGGCATGATGCCGGGTGCATGTGGACAGCGTGGCTGGCAGTGGCGGTGCTCTCGGTGCAAGTGCCCGTGACCCCGAGTGGGGCGCCTCAGGGACCGCCTGCCGAGCAGCGCCCGGCCGATCCGGCACCTGCGGCAGACGAGCCGCCGGTCGACCAATATGTGGAAGCGGTGACGGTGCGGGGGCAGGCGACTGACGTGCCCGAGCCTGGCGTGGCCGCGCGGCGCGTCATGGACGCGACGCTGCTGCAGGCGGTGCGGGGTGTACTGGCCGATGACCCGGTGCGGGTGGTGCAGTCACTGCCAGAGGTGGCGGCTGGCGACGACTTCAATGCGCAGTTTGCCGTGCGCGGCCACGGGCCGACCCATCTGGGGCTGGCCATTGACGGTGTCGATTCGCCGTTGCTGTTCCACACGGTGCGCGGAGTCAACGACACCGGGTCGCTGGCGTTCATCAACACCGATGTGCTGGGCGGGGCCGCCCTGATGGCCGGCGCGTATCCCCAGCGAGCCGGGGCCTATCTCGGGGCACGCGTCGACTTCACGACGCGCGATGGTGCGCGCGACAGGCTGAGAGGCCGGGCACTGTTCAGTGCGTCCGGTGTGACTGCAGTCGCCGAAGGACCACTCGGCCGGGTGCGGCCCGATGGCCAGGCCCGTGCCTCGTGGATGGTGGCGGCGCGCAAGAGTTATTTGGGCTGGCTGCTGGGGCAGGTCGATCCGTCGCGCACTGAGCGGTTCGGCTTTGTCGATGGCACGGCGATGCTGACGGCCGACCTGTCACCGACGCAGAGCCTTCGCCTGCTGGCCATCGGCGGTGACGCCGCGCTCGACGATCGCATCAGCGCGCCCGGGCTCAATTCCCTCGTGCGTGCGCTGAACCAGAGCGGGGTGTTCTCGGCGCAGTGGCGCTATGCCCCGGGGCGGCGCATCGTCTGGACGCAGCAGGCCTATGTGGTCGCCGCCCGCTACCAGAACCGCGTGCCCGACGGTCGCACCCGCGAGGAGGGCCACGATCGCGACGTGACGGTGCGGTCGACAGTGCAGGTGGCCCTCACCCCGACGCACGGCCTTGAGGTCGGCGCGCAGCAGCAGTGGATGCGCGCCGACCGGCTCGACCGCAGCTTTTCGACGCGCGGCGAGACGGTGACGCTCGATCGTGATGGCGCCTGGACGGCAGCGGGCACATGGGCCTACTACCGCTGGCAGGTGACGCCGCGCCTGCAGTGGACGGGCGGGCTTCGGGCTGATCGGTCATCACTGACCGGCACCAGTGCGCTGTCGCCCGTCCTGCTGGCCGAGTGGGCACCCGCGACGGCCTGGCGCGTGCGTGGCGGCGTGGGGCGTCAGCACCAGCTGGCGCGCTTCGACGATACATGGCCCCTGCCTGCTGATGGACGGCAGCCCGATGCGGAGCGCGCGTCAACGACCGACCTCGGCCTCGAGTGGCGGGGCGCGACGCACTGGCGGCTGCAGCTCGATGGGTACGCGCGCCGCGAGCGCGATCGGCTGCGGCTCGAGCAGTCCGAGTATCGCCGCGTAGGCACGACGCTTGTTGCGCCGCGGCAGCCCTTCCGCCTCAATGCCATGACGGGGCGTGCGCACGGGGCGACGGCGACGCTCGGCTACCTGCGACCGCCGCACGTGCAGGCGATGCTGTCGTACTCACTGGCCTCGGCCACCCTGCACGATGTCACTACCGGCGAGTCGTTTGCCTCGGACTTTGATCAGCGGCACACCGTGAATGCCTCTGTACGCGTGCAGCCGGGCCGGGGTGTCGGCCTCACCTCACGGATTCGCTACGGGTCGAACTTTCCCATCGTGGGCTATCTCGATACGGTGAGTGCCACGCAGTGGCGCATCGGCACACGCCGCAACGAGAGCCGGTTGCCCGCCTACTCGCGAGTGGACGTGCGGGCCGACTGGACGCCCGCCTGGCGTGGTCGACGCGTCACCGTGTTTGCCGAGGTCATCAACGCCCTTGGACGCCGGAACCTGGGACCGCAAAGCTACTCGGTGCGACTGCCGGCCGGGACGGTGACCGGTGCGACCGAGCCGCTGTTTCCTGTGGTGCCATCGGCGGGTGTGCTCGTGCAGTTCTGACGCGTAAGATGGCGGCATGACTCCGCCGACCCGACGCGTCCTTCCCTATGGCACCTGGCCCTCGCCCCTCAGTGCGGCCCGGGTGGCCGCCGGTGCCCTGCGCCTCAGCGAGGTGCGTGCGGATGGCGACGCGCTGTACTGGATCGAGGGCCGGCCTGCGGAAGGCGGGCGCGCGGTGGTGATGTGCGCGGAGGCAGACGGTATGTGCTGCGAGGTGATGCCCGCGGACTTCAACGCCCGCACCCGGGCGCACGAGTATGGCGGTGGCGCCCTGTGTGTCGACGGCGGTGTCGTGTACGCATCGCACTTCGCCGACCAGCGGCTGTATGCGATGCCGCGCCGCGGCATGCTGAGGCCACTGACCGCCGAGGGCTGCGCCTTTGCCGAAGCCTGTCCCGATTCCGCACGCGCCCGTCTCATCGTCGTGCGTGAAGATGCGCGGTCGCCTGATAGAGAGCCGAGGGCCGCCATTGTGGCGGTGGCGACGGACGGCCGCGACCGCGGCGGCCACGGCACGGTCCTCGTCGAGGGGGCTGACTTTTACTCGGATCCGATCGTGTCGCCAGATGGCCGGCACCTGGCCTGGCTGCAGTGGAACCATCCGCAGATGCCGTGGGATGGCACCGACCTGTGGGTGGGCACGTTCGATGCGGAGGGCCACGTCACAGACGCCCGGCACGTCACCGGAGGCCCGCGCGAGTCGGTCTTCCAGCCCACGTGGTCGCCCGATGGGGTGCTGCATCTCGTGTCCGACCGCAGCGGATGGTGGAATCTCTATCAGGCGCATGCGGCGATCGATGGCGCCTGGCATCTGCGTGCGCTCTGCCCACGCGACGACGACTTCGGCAAGCCGCAATGGGTGTTCTCGATGGCGACCTACGCGCATCTGCACGATGGCAGTCTGGCCGCCACCTATGTGCACGAGGGCCGGTGGCGACTGTGTGTCATCGACCCGCGCACAGGGGCCGTGAAAGAGATGCCCACCCCACTCGATGTGGTCGAATCGATCGTGGCCACCCGTGACGGCCTTGCGTGCGTGGCCGGATCGCCGACCGACGCCCCGGCGGTGGTGCGACTGTCGTGGCCCGGCCCGTCGATGCACGTCGTGCGCCGCTCTCTCGAACAGACACTGCCACCGGACCGGGTGTCGGCGGCGGTGCCCGTGCACTTCAATGCGCCGGTCGGTGCCTCAGCCGACGAGGCGCGCACGGTGCACGCGTTCTACTATCCGCCTGTACATCCCGAGGTGGTCGGGCCTGAGGGCGAGGCGCCACCGCTGCTCGTCATGAGTCACGGCGGGCCCACATCGGCGGCTGACCCGACACTCGATCTCAAGGTGCAGTTCTGGACGAGTCGGGGCGTCGCCGTCCTAGACGTCAACTACAGCGGCAGCACGGGATTCGGTCGCGCCTACCGCGACCGGCTCAAGGGCCAGTGGGGGCTCATGGATGTCGAGGATGTGGTCGCCGGGGCCGTCGCGATGGCCGACACCGGTCGCGCCGATCGGGCGCGCCTGGCCATCCGCGGCGGCAGCGCCGGGGGATTCACGACCCTTGCGGCCCTGGTGCGGCACCGCGTGTTCGGGGCCGGGGCCAGCTATTACGGCGTGAGCGACCTCGAGGTGCTCGCGCGGGACACGCACAGGTTCGAGGCGCGCTACCTCGACAGCCTCGTGGGGCCCTACCCGGCGTGCCGCGACGAGTATCGGGCGCGGTCGCCCCTGCGCATGGCCGACCGGCTGCGGACGCCGATCATCCTGTTCCAGGGTCTCGACGACAAAGTGGTGCCCCCGAACCAGACCACGCTGATGGCCGACGCCGCCCGGCAGCAGGGGGTGCCGGTGGCCTGCGTGATGTACGCCGGTGAATCGCACGGATTCCGCCAGGCCGCCACCCTGGTCCACGCCCTGGAATCGGAACTGGTGTTCTACGGCCGCGTCTTCGGCTTCTCGCCCGCGGGTCCGCTACCCGCGCTGGCGATCGACGGCCTGTCCTGATCGTCAGGCCGCCCGGGCCCTTGCGTCGCGGCCACGTCGTCAATATATTACTAATTAGTCATATATCAATATTTGAGGTGTTCCATGCATGTTGCCCGCATTTACGAACCGCTCGTGGCCCAGACGTCCTACCTCATCGGATGCGCCGCCACGGGCGAGGCACTGGTCATCGATCCGACGCGCGACCTCGATCGCTACCCCAAGGAGGCCGCCCGCGAGGGCCTGCGCATCACGCACGTCACCGAGACACACATCCACGCCGACTTCCTCTCGGGCGCGCGCGAACTGGCGCAGCGCACCGGCGCACGGCTGTTCCTGTCGGACGAAGGGGACGCCGACTGGAAGTATCAGTTCGCGCAGGAGGCCACGCTGGTGCGCGACGGAGACCACTTCATGGTGGGCCGCATCCGCATCGATATCGTGGCCACGCCCGGACACACGCCCGAGCACATCGCCTTTCTGATCACCGACACCGCCGCCGCTGACCAGCCCATCGCGATGGCGACCGGCGATTTCGTGTTCGTTGGCGATGTGGGCCGCCCCGACCTGCTCGAACGCGCCGCCAACTATCTGGGGACGATGGAGGTGGGGGGGCGTGTGCTGTGGCAGAGCCTGCAACGTCTGTCGGCGTATCCCGACTGGCTGCAGATCTGGCCCGGGCACGGAGCCGGCTCGGCGTGCGGCAAGGGCATCAGCGCCATTCCCTCGAGCACGCTGGGCTATGAACGCCGGTTCAACTGGGCCTTCCGGATGAAGACGGAGCAGGCGTTTGTTGATGAGGTGCTGACAGGCCAGCCCGAACCTCCCGCCTACTTCGCCACGATGAAGCGGCTCAACAAGCAGGGGCCCGCCCTGCTGGGGGCGCTCAGGGCCGCCCCGCGCCTCGATGATGACGCGCTGCTGTCGCTGACACAGCGGGGAGCCGTCGTGGTCGATACGCGCGCCGGCGCGGTCGCGGCCGCGCAGTCGCTGCCCGGCACACTCAGCCTGCCGATGACCGCCAGCTTCGTCACTTGGGCGGGCTGGCTGCTGCCCTTCGGCACCGATCTCTATTTCATCGTCGAAGAGCCCTCCGAGGCGCGCCTTGTCGAGATGGCCCGGCAGCTGGCCCTCATCGGACTCGACCGCATCGCCGGCGTGTGGGATGCCGGTGTGGTGCAGCGTCTGGCCGCGCGCGGTGTCGACATGCAGACGATTCCGCAGCTGTCGGTGGATGCCGCTGCCGGTCGCGTATCAGCACGCGAGGTCATGGTGATCGATGTGCGGGGGGCCAGCGAGTGGCAGCAGGGCCACCTGCCGGGCGCGACGCATATTCCACTGGGCTATCTCTCGACGCGTCTGGACGAGGTTCCGGAGGACCGGCCGGTGGTGCTGCAGTGTCAGGGCGGCGGACGATCGGCCATGGCGGCGTCGCTGCTGGCCCGTGCCGGGCGCCGCAATGTGACCAACCTGGTCGGGGGCTTTGCGGCGTGGCGCGGGGCCGGACTGCCGGTCGTGACACCGGAAGGCCCAGTCTCGTGAGACGCCGGCCGATGTCTCCGGTGATGCTGGCATCGGTGGCGGCCCGCTTCAAGGTGCTAGCCGAGCCGGCTCGACTGCAGGTGCTGCAGGCCCTCCAGCGGGGGCCGCAGCATGTATCGGCACTGATGGCGCTCACCGGGCTCAACCAGGCCAATCTGTCGCGGCATCTGCAGCTGCTGCACGCCCAGGGGTTCGTGTCGCGCCGTCGGCAGGGCACGTTCATCCACTATGCCATTGCCGATGCGCGGGTATTCGCGTTGTGCGACCTCATGTGCGAGGCGGTCAGGCGTCCTGCCGCGCCCCCCGAGCGACGCACGACGGCCTGACGCGTCAGTCCAGAGCCCTACGGCTGGTTCCCGTGCCGTGTGGCTATACTGCGAGGTATGCGCTCGCTCTTCTCGGGGTGCCTGCTGTTTCTCGTCGTCGTTGGGACCGCCGTGGGCGGCCTGCTCTACGTCGGGTATCGGAGCGTGCGTCCATATGTCGAGGGCGTGTCTGACCTGGTGGCCCAGGTTCGGTCGCTCGAGGCGCTGGGCGATGCGGTGGCGAACCGCACCCCATTCACGGCGCCGGCGTCCGGGGAACTGACTGCGGCACAGGTCGACCGTTTCCTTGCGGTGCAGCGCGAGGTGCAGGCGCAGACCGGCAGACGTTGGAAAGCCATGAGCGACCGCCTGATGGTGTGGGAGCGGGATGAGCATGAAGGGTCGGTCCCTCCCCCGGGGGCCAAGGTCAATCCCGACACCGACCTGCTGCTGTCTCAGCTGGGCCAGCTGCTGTATGACACGCGCGTCACTCAGGTAGCAGGCATGAATGCCCAGCAGTTTTCCGTGGACGAGTACGCGTGGGTGCGTCACCAGGTCTATGCGGCAGCGGGCCTTCAGGTCGCCGAGCATCTCGAGTGGCACGAGATGCTTGACATCCTGCGACGCAGCGCCGGGATGGCCACCCCTGATGCCACGGCACCCCCTCCTGCGACGGTGCCCGACGCCAACCGCCAGCTGGTGACCCCGCACCTCGAGACCCTCAAGGCCGACCTGCCCTACGCCATGCTCGGCTTCTAGACGTCGTCCCGCGGCCCCCGAAACCGGCCGGGCCTCCTTCCCCCCGGGAGAGACACGTCTGTTACCCGGATGGCACCCGATTGTGCCTAGGTTCCATTACACTTTCAGACCTATGCGGAACCTTCTTGTGCGGACATGGGCGCTGGTGGGCTTGCTGGCTCTGACATCGGGCACGGCATGGGCCCAGTTTGAAACAGCCACGGTGGTGGGCACGGTGCGCGATGGGTCGGGGGCGGTCATCCCCGGGGCGACAGTGACACTGACCAATACGGCCACGGGCGTGGTGCAGTCGCGCCCCACCGAGGCCGGCGGCAGCTACGAATTTTTTAATGTACGCATTGGCACGTATGTCATCACGGCCGAGCTGTCGGGCTTCACGACGGCCCGCGTCGAAGGGGTGGTGGTGACGGTCGGGGCCCGCCAGCGCGTCGACTTGACGATGGCCATTGGGGGGCTGGAGGAGACGGTGCAGGTGCGGGCCAATGCCGTGCTGCTGCAGACCGACTCGAGCGACCGCAGTCAGGTCATCACCGGGGAGCAAACACGCGCGCTGCCGCTGAACGGCCGCGAGTACTCGGCGCTGGCGCTGCTGTCACCTGGGGTGCGGCAGTCGGCGCTCAACAGCGGCGGCTTCACGCCGCGCGAGGGCGCTTTCAACGTGAACGGGCTGCGCTCGACGTTCAATAACTTCCTCATCGACGGTGTCGACAACAACGCCTACGGCACGTCGAACCAGGGATTTTCGAACCAGGTGATGCAGCCGCCGCCAGATGCGGTGGCCGAGTTCAAGGTGGTCACCAACAACATGAGTGCCGAATACGGGCGCTCGGGCGGCGCCACCATCAACGTGGCCTACGCCAGTGGCACCAATCGGTTCCGCGGATCGCTGTGGGAATTTGCGCGCCGCACCGACTTCAATGCGAGCGGATTTTTCCGACCGGCCAGCGGACAGAAGCCGCAGTTCGACCGCGACCAGTACGGCGGCGTCGTCGGCGGGCCGATTGTGAAGAACCGGGCGTTCTTCTTTGCCGACGTCGAAATCTTCCGACAGACGCGTGGCCAGGCGGCCAACACGAGCATTCCGACGATGGATCAGCGTGCGGGCATTCTCGGCGTCGATGTGCGGCACCCGATCACCGGGGCACTGTATCCGGCCGGCACACCCATTCCGATGACGCCGTTTGCGCGCAAGGTGCTGAACGACCTGCCGGCGCCGTCAAATGCGGGCACGGTCAACAACCTCCAGATCCTGCAGACCTTTACGAATTCGACCGACAAGGCCGGCGGGAAGGTGGACGTGCAGGTCAGCCCCCGCCTGACGGCGTTCGGCCGCATCGGCTGGCGCGATGCCGACATCTTCGACCAGCCCTCGATCTCGGGTCCGTCCGGTGGTGGCGGCAACGCTGAAACCTACGTGAACAACAAGCAGTTTGCGGGGGGCTTCACCTTCACCGTGACCGACACGTCGCTGCTGGAGGTCCGCATGGGATGGTCGCGCACGGTGGCCGGCAAGAATCCGTTCGCGTTATTCCAGAAGCAGGGTACCGCTGATGCGGTCTACGGCATCACGGGCCTGCCGAGCGATCCGCGTGTGGCCGCTGGCCTGCCGACGCAGCTCATCAACGGCTACTCGGATCTCGGACGCCAGGCGACCAATCCCCAGTGGCAGTATCCGGAAGTGTGGAACCCGAAGGTGAACTATTCGTGGCTGATGGGCCGGCACTCGATGAAGGCGGGCTACGAATACCAGAAGGTGTTCACCGAGGTGCAGGACGTCAATCCTCTCTACGGCCGCGACTCATATGCCGGGCAGTTCACCCGCCCGACCGGCGCGGCGTCGAACAACCTCTACAACATGGCCGACTTCATGTTTGGGCTGCGGTCGACATATGCGCTGAGCAACCTGCTGGTGGCTAACCTTGTGCAGGACATGCATTTTGCGTACGTCCAGGACGACTGGCGCGTGAACGACCGGCTGACGCTCAACCTCGGCCTCCGGTATGAGTTCGCGACTCCCTGGGTCGAAGAGAACAACCGGCTCTCGAACTACAACCCGTCCACGCGCAGCATGATGATGGCGCGTGACGGATCGATTCAGAATCGGTCCACGATTCGCCCCGACACGAACAACTTTGGCCCGCGCATCGGCCTGGCGTATACGCTGAATCCGCGCACGGTGGTCCGCGGCGGCTACGGCATCAGCTATGTGCATTTCCATCGCGCCGGTGGTGCCAACGTGCTGGCCATCAATGGCCCGCAGGTTATCAACGCCGTCGCTGTGCAGACGCCGGCGCAGGCCAACTTCCGGACGACCCAGGAAGGCTATCCGACCGGGTTGACCGACCCGTCACGCTTCAATCCGCTGGCGGCCAACATCACCTACATGCCCGAGGACTACCGCTCGAGCCGTGTGCAGAGCTGGTTCGGTTCGGTACAGCGCGAGCTGTGGGACGGCATGCTCATCGACCTGGCGTACGTCGGCAACCGCGCCGACGGGCTGCTCTACTTTGCCAATCTGAACCAGGCGCGCCCGAACAATGCGGCGGGCACGATTCCTCTGCAGCAGCGGCGTCCCATTCCCGAATTTGCCGACATCACGTACTCGTATAACGGCGGCAAGAGCGACTATCACGCGTTCCAGAGCAAGCTGCAGTGGCGTGTGGGCGCCGGGTTCAACGTGCTGAGCTCGCTGACGCTCTCGCGGGCCCGAGACAATGGCGCCGGGTCGCTGGAAAACCCGAACGGCGACTCGCCGGCGCCGCAGGATTTCAACAACATCGACGCCGAGTGGGGCCTGTCGGCCTACCACCAGCCCTACAACAGCACCACGAGCCTGGTGGCCGACCTGCCGTTCGGACGCGGCCGCAAGTGGGGGGCGTCGATGCCGGCGGTCCTCGATGCGATCCTCGGCGGCTGGCAGGTGGCGGGCATCAACACGGTGACGGCGGGCGAGCGCGTGACCCTGCGCTACACGCCGACGGCCGCGCAGCAGGTCTCGGGCATTCAGCAGGATTTCCGCGGGGCCAACGGGTACCGTCCCAATGTGCAGGGGACGGTGGTCGTGTCGAACTGGACAGTGCAGAACTATCTCAACCGCGACGCGGTGATCATCCCGACCGATCCCAGCCAGCCGTTCGGTAATGCCACCCGTAATAGCGTGGCGGCCCCGATGTTCTGGGGCGTAGACTTCCAGGCCTCGAAGCGCTTTGCGCTGTGGGCCTCGAGCCAGCTCGAACTGCGTGTCGAGGCGTTCAACCTGCTGAACCGGTCGAACTTCCGTGCCCCCAACGGCAACCGCAGCAGCGTGGCTTTCGGCACCATCACGGCCACCTACGATCCCCGCATCGTGCAGGTGGCGGCGAAGATTAGCTTCTAACGCACGCTCAGACGGCATCGCCGGGCACGTCGCCCGTCGGTGCCGCCGTTTCAAGCGTCACCACATCGCCGGTGTGAATGTCGCCGTGGTCGAGCACTTCGGCAAACACCCCTCCGGCCCACGGCGCACGTAGGCCCTGCTGCAACCCGGGTGCGACCTCATCCATCCGTTCACACGGTTTGGTCTCACCGTGGACGAGCAGTCGGCAGCGGCCGACCCTGAGCACCTGGCCGCGACTTCCGCGCAGGTCGAGCCCACTCACCAGGAGATTGGCGCGGCGTTCGATCGGATCGATGGGACCGGCCACCCCGGCAGTGATGGCCGTCCATGCCTCCAGCGACAGGACCGTCACCTGGCGGCGTCCACCCTGATTGGCATTTCCGGCCAGGCCGCGGTGGGCAACCAGCGTGGCCTGTGCCACGTCATCCATCGGACCACCCTTGGCCCGCTTGATCCAGATGCGCTCGAGACGTCCGTACATGACCTGTCATCTTAGCGGGATCCGGAAGCGGCGTGACATCCGGAGACACCGTTTTTCCTCGGAAATATGGTTCACTCAAGGGCTACGGTAATGCGTCGTCGCGTCGATTTCCTTCGAGTGCTGGCCTGGTTGCTGACGGGTGTGCTGTGCGTGGCCTCACCCGTCCTGGCGCGGCAGGACAATGCCGCCCCGCCAGCCCCGTCGGCCGCGGCGCAGCTGGGTGGGGTCACCCTCCTGGGGCCGCCGCCACCGGAACCTCCGGCCGTCATGGCGCGCGATGCCAGTGGACAGGTCACGGTGCGGACGATGCGGGTCCCGTCGCCGCTGGTGATTGACGGCATACTCGACGAGGCGCCGTATCGTGACGTCCTGCCATGGACCGACTTCGTGCAGCAGGAACCGGCCGAGGGGAAACCCGCCACTGATCGTACCGAGGTCTGGGTCTTCTTCGACGACAAGAACCTGTATGTGTCGGCGAAGATGTACGAGGAGTTTCCGGATCGTCGCGTGACCAGCGACATGCGCCGCGACAGCTTCAACATGTACAACAACGACCACTTCGCCGTGGTCGTCGATACCTTCTACGACCATCGCAACGGCTTCGGCGTGTCGACCAACGCGCAGGGTGGCATGTTCGACTATGTTGCGACCAACGAGCAGCCCAACAACAACTGGAATGGCATCTGGTGGACGCGCACGGCCGATTTCGACGGCGGGTGGTCTACCGAAATCGTCATTCCGTTCCGCTCGCTGCGCTTCCGGGACGATTCGAAGGTCTGGGGGATCAACATGCGCCGCATGGTGCGGTGGCGCAACGAACTCACGTTCCTGAACCCTGTCCCCCGGGCCTGGGGCCGCCGCGGCCTGACGAAGATTTCTTCGGCCGCGACGATGGTGGGCCTCGAGGTGCCGTCGCAGAAGATCAACCTCGACATCAAGCCCTATGCGCTGGGGTCGCTGCTCACCAACAACCGTGCGTCGCCGCCCATCAGCAATGACACCAACGGCAACTGGGGCATCGACGCCAAGTGGGGCATCACGCAGACGCTCATCGCCGACCTGACGGTGAACACCGACTTTGCACAGGTGGAAGACGACGAGGCGCAGGTGAACCTGACGCGCTTCAGCCTCTTCTTCCCCGAGCGTCGTGATTTCTTCCTCGAAGGGCAGGACATCTTCGCCTTTGGCGGCACCGGTGGTGGCGGTGGTGGTGGTGGCGGTGGTGGCGGCGGTGGCGGCGGTGGCGGCGGTGGCTTTGGCCCCAACAACACGCCGATTCTGTTCTACTCGCGTCGCATCGGGCTCGATTCCGGCACCATCGTTCCGATCACGGCGGGCGGTCGCCTGCTCGGCCGGGCTGGCCCCTACAATGTCGGCGCGCTCAACATGCAGACCGACGATGTGCCGGCCGTCGGCAAGGTGGCCACAAACTTCTCGGTGTTCCGCATGACGCGCGACGTGCTAAGCCGCAGTCGCATCGGAGTGATCGGATCGGCCCGCAATCCCTCGGCTCTGGGCTCGCAGGCCAGTTACACCTTCGGTACTGACGCGCAGTTTCAGCTGTTCGACAACGTCAACATCCAGTCGTACTACGCGCGCACCGACACGCCGGGCTCCACGGGCGACCAGAGCAGCTATCGCACACGCTATGACTGGAATGCCGACCGGTGGGGCGTGCAGGCGGAATATCTGAACGTCGGCGACGGCTTCAACCCCGAGGTCGGCTTCCTCCGGCGAAAGGCATTCAAGCGGTCGTTCGCGCAGCTCCGGTTCAGCCCCAGACCGAAACAACCGTCACGGGTGCGTCGCCACTATTACGAGGCCAGCCTCGACTACATCACGGGGATGACGCACCAGCTGGAAACCCGCGAGGCGCAGCTGTCATACCGCGTGGAAACCAACGGCGGTGACTTTGCCTCGGTTGAGGTGACCAACAGCTACGAAGGCCTCATCGCCCCCTTCGCCGTGAATGCCGGTGTACGGGTGCCCGTGGGCAATTACACGTTCACCCAGACACGGGCCAGTTACTTCTTCGGCCCCCAGCGCCCCATCAATGGCGGACTCAACGTGGTCTACGGCGGGTTCTTCGGGGGTACGCTGAGCGAAGTGTCGTGGCGCGGTCGGGTTGAACTCGGTTCCCGGTATCTGGTTGAGCCGAATATCTCGTGGAATCGCGTCACCACCCAGTGGGGCAACTTCACGACCAACCTCGTCGCCAGCCGCTTCACCTGGACGATGACGAACCGGCGGTTCTTCTCGGTGCTGGCGCAGTATCAGTCGGCGACCAATTCGGTGACCACCAACGCACGGTTCCGCTGGGAATACATTCCGGGCAGCGAACTCTTCGTGGTCTACAGCGACGGGCGCAACACCCTGAACCAGGGGTTCCCTCAGCTCGACAACCGGTCGTTCATCATCAAGGTGACGCGCCTGCTGCGCTGGTAACCGGCGTCCTCGCAGACACCGGCGTCCGGGCAGCGCGTGTGCGCCGCCGGGCCTGCTAGGCGAAGGGCACGTCGATGTGGCGGTCGCCCGTGCGCATGTCGGCCTCGAGCAGCGCCAGCAGGGCCCCGGCCACAGGCCCCGGGCGTCCGTCCCCGATGGGCTGGCCGTCCCACGCCACAATCGGCGCCACCTTGACTGAGCTGCCGATGAGCAGCATCTCTCGGGCGGCGCGCGCCTGCGCCACAGGAATATCGCAGACCTCGACGCCGGCGAGACGGCCGTCGGCCACCAGTTGCCGTGCGAGCTCAAGCATGCGCAGCGATGTGCAGCCCTGCAGGATGTGATCAAACTTCGGATGGCGCAGCACGCCATCGGTCGTGACAAACGCCACATTCATGTTCGAGCTTTCACCGACGTGGCCCTGTGCGTCGATGAACACGCCGTTATCGACGCCTGCGGCCTTGGCTTCCATCTGCATCAGCACGTTGGGCAGGTAATTGGTGCTTTTCGTCACCGCGTAGAGCGCGGGCTTGATGGGATAGGTGGTCGTCATCACCCGCAGCCCATCGGTGTACCACCGCTCGGGGTAGGAGAGGCCGGGGAAGACCATGACGAAAAATCCAGGTGCTGCACCGGGGGCAGGGCTGAGCTCGAGGCTGCCGGGCCCCGATGACAGCCAGTAGCGAATGGCGCCGTTGCGCGTGCCGCTCGCCGCCACCGTGCCCACGATGATGTCGCGCATCGCCTCGCGCGACAGCGGCAGCGTCAGCCGCGAATGCGCCGCGGATCGTTCGAAGCGGTCGAGGTGGGCCTCGAGATCGTAGATGCGCCCGTCCACCAGTCCGGCCGTGTCGAAGATGCCGTGGCCGCGATGCACCATGTGGTCGTCAAACGGCAGCACCATCAGGGCCGGGTCGGTCACGACGCCGCCGAGCTGGCTCGAGTAGAAGGCCGCATACTTCACCGGCTGCGACTGGCGCAGCGACGAGAGGGCGCTGAGAACGTGGGCAGCATCGAGGCGTGGCAGCGTGGGAACGGACATCGTGGCTCGACTCTAACATGGGGCTGCGGGTTACACTGAGCGCGCCATGTTCACCACGCTTATCACCCCTGCCGCGCTGGCTGCGCACACGGGCCACCCCGACTGGGTGCTGCTCGACTGCCGGTTTGACCTGACGAATCCCGATGCGGGGGCGGCCCAGTATGCTGCCGGGCACCTGCCCGGTGCCCGCTATGTGCATCTCGATCACGACCTGTCGGGCGACAAGACCGGCAGCAACGGGCGCCATCCGCTGCCGACCATTGACGAGATGGCCGCACGCTTCGGCCGCGTGGGCGTCGGGCCAGGCGTGCAGGTGGTGCTGTATGACGGCGACATCGGCATGTATGCCGCCCGAGCGTGGTGGATGCTGCGCTACCTGGGCCACGATGCGGTGGCCGTGCTCGACGGGGGCTATGCGCGCTGGGTGGCGGAAGGACACGGCGTGACGACCGACCTGCCGGCCACGACGGCCCGGATCTTCACCCCGGCGCCACGGGCCGGGTGGCGGCTCAGCGTGTCTGAGGTGCAGTCCGGCGTCGAGGGCGTGCTGGTCGATGCCCGATCACCGGAGCGGTTCCGGGGCATCAACGAAACGCTCGATCCGGTGGGCGGACACATTCCCGGAGCCTGCAATTACTTCTTCCAGCAGAACCTGACGCCCGAGAAGACCTTCAAGTCGCCCGATGACCTGCGTGCCCAGTGGACGACGCTGCTGGGCGGGCGCCCGGCAAGCGATGTGGTGATGTATTGCGGGTCGGGGGTGACAGCCTGCCACAACCTGCTCTCGATGGAAGTGGCAGGGCTGTCGGGAGCGCGTATCTATCCCGGATCGTGGAGCGAGTACTGCGCCGATCGCTCGCGACCCGTCGAAACCTAGCGGGCGGCCCGCAGCGCGGCGATGCGCGCCTCGAGCGGGGGATGCGTCGACAGCAGGGCCATCCAGCTGCCCGCCCCGGCGATCTTCATGGTGGCCAGCGCCGGCTGATCACTTTCGATTTGCTGCGTGTGCTGCTGAAGGCGCTGCAGGGCGGCAATCATCTTGCCCGAGCCCGCCAGGGTGGCGGCACCGGCATCGGCCCGGAATTCACGGGCGCGCGAGAACCACGCCACGACGGCCATGCCGAGGACACCCAGCACGACCTGCAGCACCATGTAACTGAGGAAATACACGGCGCCAGAGGCGCGCTCGTCTACGGTGTTGCGCAGGATATTGGCGATGATGCGGGCGAAGAACATGACGAAGGCATTGACCACGCCCTGGATGAGCGTCATGGTCACCATGTCCCCGTTCTGGATGTGCGCCACTTCGTGCGCCAGCACCCCTTCTACTTCGTCGCGGCTCATCGTGCGCAGCAGGCCCGTGGACACCGCCACAAGGCTGCGGCTGCGGCTGGGGCCGGTGGCGAAGGCGTTGACCTCGGGCGACTCGTAGTAGCCCACCTCGGGCATCGGCAGGCCCGAGCGGTCGACCAGTTGCCGGACCGTGGCGTGCAGCCAGTCGAGGTCTGCGTGGCCCGTGCGGCCATCGACAAGCTCGACGCCCATCGCGCGCTTAGCCATGAAGCGGGAGATCTGCAGGGACAGGAACGCCCCGCCCATGCCCCAGAACAGACAGAACACCAGCAGGCCGTCAAGCCCACCGCCGCCTGTGATGCCCAGCAGGCTGAGCACGAGCGACAGCGTCAGCATGATGGCCAGGTTGGTTACCATGAACAGCAGAATTCTTTTCATAGATCCACTATAGACCGGTTTCCCGCCGATCAGGCGGTGGCTATCGAACGGGCGCGTAGCCCTGGGCGAGCTTCTTGCGGGCGGCCTCGACGTCCCGATGCAGGACGAACAGCGCATCGGCATTGGCGGCATTGCGGTCGGTGAAGTTCCAGGTCTTGCCGCCCTTCTGCTTCACCCGAAGATTCTTCTCGAGATAGTCGACCGTGAACGTCTCGATCTGGTCGTACGTCAGCTTGAAGGCATCGCTCTTGTTGGTCGTTTCGTAGGTGAGCCCGTCGAGCGTCGCGATCAGGGTGCCCTCGCAGCCGCCACCCATGCCGTGTTTGTGCGACACGGCCTGCCGCTTGTTGAGCCGCACTTCCTTGAAGCGCATCGACACGTCATTGGTGCCCAGTGTCAGGTCGACGACGCGCTCGATGCCTTCGTAGCCTTCGGCGGTGAGCTTGATCTGCTTCGACCCGGGTTCCAGATCGGCCAGACGCAGCGGTGTGATGCCGACGTACTCGCGATTAATGAAGACGGAAGCGCCCGGGACGTCACTGCCAAGCACCAGCGTAGCAGTGGTGGCAGCAGCGGGGGCGGCCGGGGCCGCCGGCGTCGGCTCGGTGTCGTCGGGTTCGTTGCGGCGACGGGGCGCTGGGCGTGTAGACTCGCGTTCCGGTTCGGGGGCCTTCGCCGTTGGCGGGGCGGGTCTGGCCACCGGTGCCGGTCGCGTCTCGGCGACGGGCGCTTCTTCGGCCGGCTGGGCCGGTTCGCGTGTCAGAAAGAAATAGGCACCCGCAGCGAGCACGAGTGCGGCACCAGCGATGAGGGCAGCTCTCACGCCTCAAATGGTAGCACCGCCCGGGGCGACGGAGGCCCCGGGCGGTCGCGGTGTCAGTTGCCGCCGGAGGAGGGCGGGACGATGCCCTTCAGGCGCATGTAGGTGACGAGGTTGCCGTAATGCTCGTAGCTGTGCGCGGTGTTGAAGGCCAGCACGCCGAGTTTCGTCGACGGCCCGAGGAAGAACTTGGTCACGTCCATGCCGGATGTGTCGTTCATCTTTTCCATCACGGCATCGCAGTAGGCGATGGAATCGTTGAGGGCTTTCACGAGCCCGGCCTTGGTGGTCACCGTCTTCTCGATGCCCGACTGTGCGGGCTTCTCTCCGGCGGCCGTCGCGCACAGGCCGAACTGCGAGTCGGCAATGTGACCGATGAGCTGGCCGAACGACCGCACATCGGGGGTGGGCTTGAAGCTGTACACGTCCTCGGGCACCTTTTCGGCCGTCTTGGCCAGGTTGCCCTTGAGGCCACGGAATCCCGCAGCGATGGATGTGGTCATCGGGTTGGCCGGGGTCTGGGCTGAGGCAACGGTAGCCAGCAGCAGCGCGGCGGCAGTGAACGACAGCAGGCGTGTCATCATGAGCTCCTTGGGAAACGCGAACACGTGCGTCTGAGGATTGTGCCACGAACACGGGCCCTGACCGCGGCGCTGCTGGGGGCCCTGCTGACGGTGTCATGCGCCCCCAGGCAGACGCGCGCTGCCGTTCCCGTGGCACCACCCTCCCTCACGCTGGTCGACGCCGTCGTCTGGCCGAGCACGCCGGGCGGCAGTGGCCGCGCCGAGGTCATCGGCAGCCTCTCCGGACTGACGCGCGACCCGCGCTCGGGTCGCTACGCGGCGGTTATTGACGACGGGGCGCTGTCGCGCATCGCGTGGTTCGACATCCAGTGGAACGGACGCCTGCAGGTGGCACCTGTATCGGTCACGCCGACAGTCGCGGGCCCGGGCGTCGATGCCCGGCTTGTGCAGCACGCCGACCTCGAGGCCATCGTCGCGCTGGGTGATGGCCGGTTTGTGGCCACGGAGGAAGGGCACCGCTTTCAGCCGCCCGCAGGGGCGTCGGCTGCGGTCTCTGGCCGCGGGCGGGTGACGGGCGACTGGCCGACATCGTTCCTGATGTTCGCTGCGGACGCGGTGGTGTCGCAGGTGGTGCCGTGGGGGGCACCGTTCGACCTGGGTGAGACGGCGGGCGGCGTGCGGGACAACCAGGGTGCCGAGGCGCTGGCCCGCTGGCCCGATGGGCGCCTGGTGGCCGGGCTTGAGCAGCCGCTCTACCGCGATGCGCCGGCGTCGGTGCGGAATGGGCGGCCATTCGGCGGCGGGCAGGGGGGGCTGTCACGGCTGGTCGAGTGGCAGCCATCGGACGGGGGCTGGCGCATGGGCCGGCAGTGGGCCTATCCTCTCGACGCCACGCCGCTGCGCGAGGGCTTCGGGGCGATTTGCGACGATGGCGAGCTGGGCCTCGTCGAGTTGCTGGCCCTCGACGCCGACCGCCTGCTGTCACTCGAGCGCGCGTGCCTCATCAATCCCGAAACACGCCGCGTCAGGAACGTGATTCAGATCTTCGACGTGCGTGTCGACGGTGCGGACGATGTGTCTGGCCGGTCGCTGCGGGAGGCGACTGGCGTGCGTGCCGTGTCGAAGCGGCTGGTGCTCGACCTCGACACGGTGCGTGCGTCGCTGCCCGCGCCGCTGGCGCTGCTCGACAATTTCGAAGGCATGGCCGAGGGACCGCGTCTGCCCGATGGGCGCCGCACGGTGATCGTGGTCTCTGACGACAACTTCCGTCAGACGCAGGTTACGGCGTTCCTGCTGCTGGCGCTGCAGTGACCGCTGCCGTCGGGTCGTCGGGCATCAGCTTGTACCCGATGCCCCTGACGGTGAGCAGCAGGGCGGGATCACCGGGGTCGTCTTCGATATAGCGGCGCAGCCGCACGATGAAGTTGTCGATGGCCCGGGTATCGGTGTCTTCGCGCAGGGCCCACACATCCTCGAGAATCGCCTTGCGCGAGACGGCCCTGCCGGCATTCCGAATCAGGTAAGCGAGCAGGTCCGATTCCATCTGCGTCAGGTGATGCGTGGTGGGGCCCACCCGCAATTCCAGCGCATCGAGATCGAGCGTGCGTCCATGGAAGGTCATCACGGCATGCCGGCCGCCCTCGACCTGCGCGCGCTGTGCCCACTGTCGCCGGCGGAGCAATCCCCGGACACGGGCCAGCAGAATCGCCAGCTCGAATGGCTTGGGCAGATAGTCGTCGGCACCGGCCTCGAACCCCTGCAGCACGTCTTCAGACCGGCCGCGGGCCGTCAGCATGAGCACCGGCGTGTAGAGTCCCGCGTCGCGCATGCCTCGCACGACTTCGAATCCGCTGAGGCCCGGCAGCATGACATCGAGGATCACCGCATCGACCGAGTCGCCGGCGGCGATCAGGCGCTGGAGGGCACGGGTGCCGTTGTCTTCGACCATGACGGCGTAGCCGTCGGCTTCCAGATTGAAGCGCAGGCCTTCGGCGAGGTGATGCTCGTCCTCGACGACGAAGAGGTGGCTCATGCGTGGGTGCGGGGCAGTTCGAGGGTGAAGGTCGATCCGGTGCCGGCGCCCTGGCTGCTGGCGGTGACCTTGCCACCGTGCTGCCGGGCGATGGCCCGTACCAGGAAGAGCCCGAGGCCGGTGCCCTTGACCGAGTACTGCTTCATCTGGAAGCGGTAGAACCGGTTGAAGATGCGCGTCAGCTGCGACGGCGGAATGCCGACGCCCTGATCGTGCACCCGCACCCGCACGTGTTCGGCATCCGGTGCCGAGACATCGACGCGTACCATGACGCCGTCGGGCGAATACTTCACGGCGTTATCGAGCAGGTTCGACAGCGCGGTTCGCAGGTCGTCGGCATCCCCGACGATGGTGGCTGCGGGTCCTACCACCTGGAGGTCGAGGGCGACCGCCGAGTCGGGCAGGCGATGGCGGAGTCGTGCGGTGTCGACGCACTCGCGCGCGAGCGTGGCCAGGTCGACCGGAGCGCGCTGGGCATAGCGGCCCTTCTGGCCGGCCGCGCCGGCCTTGAGCACTTCCTCGACGGTGCGCTGCAGGCGGTCGGTGTCGGACAGCATCACCTGATAGAAGGTGCGCCGCTGCTCCTCGCTGACGTCTCGGGCCTGCAGGGTTTCCAGGTAGAGGCGAATCGAGGCGATGGGCGTCTTGAGTTCGTGGGTGACGGCGTTGATGAAGGCGTCGTGCTGATCGTTGCGCCTGATTTCGCGAATGAGAAACACCGTGAAGACCACCAGCCCGGCGATGATCAACATGAACGCCAGGATGCCGAGCACCAGCGGCAGCACGCGCCGGCCATTCACGAGAATCCACCCCACGTTGAGTGAGATGGCGGCGGCGACGAGGATGACGCAGAGGGCGATGAAGACGGCGGTGGCCGTCTGGCGGCCGGGGAACGTGCTCACCCGCCCACGGTACCAGAGATCGGGTGTGGGTCGGTTCCCCGGAGAATGGGGCCACGGTGCGGTGCCTGCCACGGCCGTTGCCCGTCCCTGCTAGGCTGCGGCGCGCGCCTCGTCGGCACGGTCGCCGTCAAGCCGGGCAACTTTGACGTCCCAGACCAGACCCAGCATCGCCAGCACCCGGATGGCCAGGTAATTCATGTCGAGTTCGTACCAGGCCAGCCCGTGACGGGCCGATACCGGATGCGCGTGATGGTTGTTGTGCCAGCCTTCGCCCCAGCTGAGCAACGCCACCCACCAGTTGTTTCTCGAGTCATCGCGCGTCTGGAACCGGCGCGAACCCCAGAGGTGGCTCGCCGAGTTGACCAGCCATGTGGCGTGGAGACCGAATGTGGTGCGGAAAAACGTACCCCACAGCAGATATGGCACGCCACCCAGCCCCAGCAGCAACAGTCCGACCACGACCTGGGGTATCCAGTGCCAGCGCGTGAAGGCCACATGGACCGGATTTCTAGCCAGGTCGGGGGCATACCGGCTCAGCATGTCCGCATCGTGATGCAGCGAACGGCCGCTGAGGACCCAGCCGACGTGCGCCCAGTAGGTGCCTTCGTGCGGCGTGTGGGGATCACCGTCGTGGTCCGAGTGCTGGTGGTGAATGCGGTGAGTCGACACCCAGAAAATGGGGCCACCCTCGAGGGCCAGCATTCCGCAGAGGGTCAGGAAGTACTCCACCCACCGAGGCGTCTTGTATCCCCGATGGGTCAGGAGGCGGTGGTAGCCCATCCCGATGCCCCAGCTGAGGGACACGTAATACAGCAGGGCAGCGACGAGGAACGCACCGCTGTCCCAGAAAAAGAGCGCGGCGGCCGCCCCCACGTGATACGCCGCCATGGCGATGCTGGTGCCCCAGTTGATTCCGTTCGAGAACCGGCGACCATAGATACGAGCAGCGTCGAAGCGTTCCATAGATACGCCACACGGTAGCAAGGCGGCCGCCGCGTGACTGTAATACTTCTGTACGGGTGTGGATGCGGCGAGTCAGACGGTCGCAGTGACGGGCAGTATGACGCCGGGCATGCGCACTTCGAGCGTGGTGCCGGTCGCGTCGCTGCGAGCCACGCGGATGCTGCCGCCGAGCAGGCCCAGCACCTCCCGGCAGATGGCGAGTCCGAGTCCGCTGCCGCCGGTATGCCGCGCGCGCGACTGGTCGAGCCTGTGAAAACGCGTGAAAATCCGTTCCTGTTCGTCGGCGGGAATGCCCGCGCCCGTGTCTGACACCTCGACGATGACGAGCGGCGTGGCCCACGCGTCGCCCTCGGGCTCGTCCACGCGGGTCGACACGCGCACGTCTCCCTGGTCGCGGTTGTAGAGCACCGCGTTGGCGATCACGTTGTCGAGGACGCGGGTGATGAGGGCGGGGTCGGCGTAGAGGTGCACGCCGTCCGGAATGTCGTGAGACAGCCGTACGCTGCGTGCCTCGGCCAGCGGGCTGACCCTAGCAAAGGCGTCGGTGATGAGGGGCGTCAGCGCAACCTCGCGCAGCACCACATCGCGTGACCCTTCCTGCGAACGTACGAGCAGAATGAGGTCTTCCGTCAGCTCGGTCAGCGATGCGACGCGGCCGCGCACATGCTGTAGCGTCTCGGCATAGCTCTTTGCAGTACGCGGATGTCTCAGGGCCACATCCAGCTCGCCGGCCATGGCCGTCAGCGGTCCCCGCAGCTCGTGCGAGGCATCCGCGGCAAAGCGGCGATTGGCTTCGACCGCGTGCTGCAGCCGATCGAGCATCGAGTTGAGCAGCTGTGTCATGCGGCCCAGCTCGTCCTGCACGGTCGGCAGGTCGAGGCGCGCGTCGAAGTTGCCCCGGGCAATCCAGGCGGCGCGGTCGGTGATGCGCGCCACCGGGTCGAGCGCCTGCGAGGCCAGTGAGGCGCCAATCGCCGACGTCGCTGCGATAGACACGAGCCAGACCCCCAGCAGCAGCCACGCCAGACTGGCCAGCCCGTCCTGCACATCGTCGGCGAACAGACCGACGGCGATAGCATAGGCGTCGGCATCGCGCGTTTCGGTGAGCACCACCACGCGCGCGTTGCGGCCCAGGACACGCACCCAGAGCATCGGCGTCCGTCCGGTAAACGCGTCGGCAAGTGTCGCGGGCGGCAGTGTGGTGCTGTCAGGCCCGAGCGCCGACGAGGCCAGCACGAGTCGGCCCCGCCGATCGTAGATCTGCACAAACTTTTCCGTGAACGCGCCGCCCTCGAGCTGATCGAAGGCGCGCTCGTGCAGGTGGACGCCTTCGCTGCCGTCCGTCGATGACGCGGCTTCCGTTGCGCCGATGGTGCGCACGTTGTGGTCAAACCAACGGTAGACGTAGGTGTGCGCAGCCGCATAGATGGCGATGTTGGCCAGGCCGATGAGTGCACCGGCGGCGATCGTCCAGCGCAGCGTCAGGCGGGCACGGAATCCGGTGGGCCACGCGGGATGGATCATGAGGCCGGGACCTGCCGCTTGAGCATATAGCCGAGCCCGCGCACGGTGTGAATCAGCGGGTCTGCGGTGTGGGCCTGCAGCTTGCGGCGGAGGTAGCCCACATACACATCGGCGTTGTTCGACAGCGGGTCGTAGGCGCCGCCCCACACATGCTGCGCGAGCTGGTCGCGCGTGACGATGGCCTCGGCGCGCCGCACGAGGAACTTGGCCAGCCGGTATTCGGTGGCGGTCAGCGGCAGCGCGTAGCCGTCGACGGCGACGGTGTGGGCCACCGGGTCGACGGTGAGCGGGCCATAGTGCAGCAGGTGCGTCAGGTGCCGCGTGCGTCCCCGCCGGGCGAGTGCCCTGAGGCGTGCGAGCAGCTCATCGAAGGCAAAGGGCTTGGTCAGGTAATCGTCGGCGCCTTCATCGAGACCCGTCACGCGGTCGCGCACATCATCGCGCGCCGTCACCATGATGATGGGCGTGTCGAGGCCTGCGTGGCGCACGGCCCGGCAGACGGCAAACCCGTCCTGGCCAGGCAGCATGATATCGAGCACGATGGCATCGAACTCGTCGGCGGCGACCAGTGCGGCCACATCGTGGCCGTCGGTACGCAGCACCACGCTGTGATGCTCTTCCGTGAGGCCGCGGATGAGAAAGCGGCTGATCTCCGGGTCGTCCTCGACGACGAGTATGCGCATGAGGTCAGGGGGTCGTCCGCGCCTCGCGACGGGCGATGCGCCGTTCCATCATGTCGTACACCGTGGGCAGCACAATCAGCGTCAGCAGGGTCGACGTGATGATGCCCCCGACGACGACGGTGGCCAGGGGACGCTGCACCTCGGCACCGGCCCCCTGCGACAGCATCATGGGCATGAAGCCGAAGGCCGCGACCGTGGCGGTCATCAGCACGGGCTTGAGCCGGGTGGCGGCGCCCGCGAGGGTGGCGGCGTGCACGTCAAGCCCTTCCTCTTCGCGCAGGGCCTTGATGGCCGCGAGCATCACCACCCCGTTGAGCACCGCGACGCCGAAGAGCGCGATGAAACCCACCGACGCCGACAGGTTGAGATTGAGCTGGCGCAGCCACAGCGCGGCGATGCCGCCCACGGCCGCAAACGGCACGTTGAGCAAGATCAGCAGCGACCAGCGCACCTTGCCGAAGGTGACCATCAGCAGCAGAAAGATGATGGCCAGCGACAGCGGCACCACGATTGCCAGTCGCGCCGTGGCGCGCTGCTGGTTCTCGAACTGGCCGCCCCAGGTGATGTAGTAGCCCGACGGGATGGTGATCTCGGTGGCGAGACGGCGCTGCGCCTCGGCCACGAAGCTGCCGACGTCGCGACCGCGCACGTTGGTCTGGACGACGAGGCGCTTCTCGGCATTCTCGTGGGTGACGGCTTCGGGGGTTGCCGCAAGACGGATGCGGGCGAGCCGGCTCAGCGGCACGCGTGCACCGCCGGGGGCGGTCACCGTCAGGGCGCCGATGGTCTCGGCGCTTTCGCGTGCGCCAGCGGGATAGCGGATCACAATCGGAAAGCGGCGCGCCCCATCGAGCAGCTCGCTGGCGCGACGGCCCCCGATCGCGGCTTCGACCACCTCCTGGACATCGGTGACGTGCAGGCCGTAGCGGGCAATGGCGTCGCGGTCGAGCGTGATCTCGAGCTGGGCGGCTCCCGACAGGATTTCGACCTGTGCATCGGCGGCCCCGCTGACCCCCTCGACCACCGAGAGCACCTGCGCGCCGATGCGCTCGAGCACCGCCGAGTCGGGCCCGAAGACCTTGACGGCCACGTCGGCCTTGATGCCGGACACGACCTCGTCGAGGCGCATCGCCATCGGCTGGGTGAAGTTGACCGACAGCCCGGGCACGTGCGCGAGCGAGGCGGCCATGGCGTCGATCAGGGCCTCCTTGGTGCGTCCGCTTTCCCACGAGTCTTCCGAATGCAGCAGCACATACACGTCACCCTGATAGATGCCCATGGCCTCGGTCGCCAGGTCAGGGCGGCCCATCTTGGTGACGATCTGCGAGACCTCCTTGAAGTCGCGGAGCAGGATCTGCTCGACGCGCGTCGAGATGGCCACCGATTCTTCGAGCGAGACCGAGGGCAGCTTGCGCGTTTCGATCAGGATGGACCCTTCGTCGAGCTTCGGCATGAACTCGGTGCCCAGGAACGGCACCGACGCGAGCGCCACCGAGACGACGACCAGCGCGGTGGCGACCGTCGCCGCGCTGCGGCGCATGCAGCCGGCGAGCAGGCGCTCGTAGGCCTGGCGCACGCGGACGAACCAGGGCTCCTCGGCATGGTGGCCCTCCAGCCGCAGCAGGAACGACGAGACGACGGGCACGCCGGTCAGCGACAGCAGCAGCGACCCGAAGAGTGCCGAGCAGACCGTGATGGCCATGGGGCGGAACATCTTCCCCTCGAGCCCCTTGAGCGTGAAGATCGGCAGGTAGACCGCGATGATGATGAGCACGCCGAACAGCACGGGGCGTGCCACTTCGATGGCCGCGCCGCGGAACAGCGCGAGGCGGGCCTCCGCGGCATGCTCGCCGGCGGCGTGTGCCAGCCGATCGCCGACGTGCGACCGGCGCCTGACAAAGTTCTCCATCATCACGACGGCGCCATCGACCAGCAGGCCGAAGTCGATGGCGCCGAGCGACATGAGGTTGGCCGAGACGCCGAACAGGCGCATGCCGATGAAGCCGACGAGCATCGACAAAGGGATGACGGCCGCGACGATGAGGGCGGCCCGCACGTCGCGCAGGAAGAAGAACAGCACGACCACCACGAGCAGGCTGCCCTCGAGCAGGTTTCCGGTGAGCGTTGCCGTGGTGCGGTCGATGACATCACGCTGGTCATAGAACTTTTCGATGCGCATGCCCTGAGGCAGCGACGCGGCGATATCGTCCATACGTGCGCGCACGCGGTCTGACAGGTCGAGGGCATTTTCGCCCTTGAGCATGATGACCATGCCCCCCACCACTTCACCCTGGCCGTTGCGTGTGACGGCACCGTTGCGGGGCATCGGCGCCACGGTGATGGTAGCGACATCACGCAGCAGCACCGGGCTGCCGCCGGGCGACTTGAGCACGACCCGCTCGAGGTCGGACAGCCCCGTGAGCAGGCCGACGCCGCGCACGGTGTAGCGTTCCGACTGATACTCGATGAAGCCTCCACTGAACGACTGGTTGCTGTCAGCCACGGCCTGCAGCACGTCGCCGAGCGCCAGCCCGTGCTTCTCGAGCCGCACCGGGTCGACGATCACCTGAAACTGTTTGGTCAGGCCACCCCACGAATTGATCTCGCTCACGCCCGTGATCGAGCGCAACCGGTTGCGGATGTCCCAGTCGTGCGTCGTCTTGGCCACCATCGGGTCGATGCCCTCGCCGGTGACGACATACTGGTAGATTTCGCCGAAGGCCGTGGCGACCGGGCCGAGCACGGGCTGCAGGCCCTCGGGGATGCGCGACCGCACATCGGCCAGCCGTTCGGTCACCAGCTGGCGCGCAAAATAGGTGGCCACATCGTCACGGAACACAACGGTGACGATCGACAACCCGAACTTCGAGAGTGATCGCACCTCCTGCGCACCGGGCACGCCCATGAGCACCGTCTCGATCGGATACGAGACCCGCTGCTCGACCTCGGTGGCCGCCAGGCTGGGCGCCTCGGTGATGACGACGACCTGATTGTTCGTCAGGTCGGGAAAGGCTTCCACCGACAGATCGCGGAACGCGAAGACGCCGGTCACAATCAGCATGGCCAGCGCCAGCAGCACGAAGGCGCGCTGGCCGAGGGTCGCGTTGACGAAGCGCTCGACGAGGCCCACGCTATTCCTCCTCGCCGCCGGCGGGCTTCGACAGCTCGGACTTGAGCAGGAAGGCCCCGGTGGTCGCGACCATGTCGCCCTCGCGCAGGCCGTCGACAATTTCGATTTCGCCGTTGAGATCGGTGCCGACGCGCACCGACCGGCGGTCGTAGCGGTTGGGCGCGGCGCGGACGAACACTACGGTTTCCCCTTCCAGGGACTGCACGGCAGCGGAGGGCACCACGGCCACGCGACGCGGGGCTGAGGCCCCGAGTGTGAGGGTCACGAACATCTGCGGCTTGAGGCGCCGATCGGCATTCGGCACCTCGATGCGCAGGGTGACGCGGCGTGTCTCTGGATTGATGACATCGCCGACGGCGGCCAGCGTGCCCGTGAATGATTCGCCGGGATAGGCCGGCGTGGTGATCGTCACCTCACGTCCCGTGACGATGCGGCCGATGCGGGCCTCGTCGATCTCTGCGGTGATCCACAGCCGGCTGAGATCGGCGACGACAAGCAGCGGTGTACCGGGCGTGACGGCGGCCCCCGGCGTGATCAGGCGCTCGATCACCGAACCGGCGATCGGCGCCGTGACTGGCACTTCGTCGTTGGTGACCGGGTCGGCATCTTCGCGCGGCACGATGTCGTAGTGGCGCAGTTCCTGTTCGGTGCGCGTGACTTCCGCCTGCGCCGCGCGCAGGGCCTGTTCGGCGGCCTGTCGCTCGGTCTGTGCCCGTTCGAGTTCCTGGGGCGACAGAGCCTTGTCCCTGACGAGCTGTGCCGCCCGCGATTCGGCCGTGCGCGCATAGGCCAGCCCGGTCTCGCTGCGGCGGCGTCCGCTGATGGCGGTGAAGTAGGCGGCCCAGGCGTCGTGCGTGGCGTGGCTGTGCAGGTGTGCCAGCACTGCCCCTGCCGTTACCCGTTCACCCACCTGCACCCGCACATCGTCGACGACGCCCTCGACGCGTGCGCCGATGCGGGCAACGCGCCGTTCGTCGAACCCGACCGTACCCGGAACGGTGAGAGGTTCACTGCGTTCGATGAGGCGCACGGCGGCAGCGGTGATGCCGGCGGCGGTGGCATCGGCCTCGCTCACGTCGACCGAGGTGCGCGGGGCACTGGCGTTCGGGGTGTCGGTCTCCGTGTCGGCCACGCCTCCGCCTCCGCAGGCGACGGTGAGGCCGATCAGGGCCAGGGCCAGGGCCAGGGCGGTGCGGGTCAGCGGGTATGTCATGGCAGCGGATCCTCTCCAGCCGACAGCCGGGCCTCGATGGCAGCGGCGAGGGCATCGACCTCAATTTCGAGCGTAACCAGTCGGGCGTCGGTGTAGACACGCTCGGCGTCGACCAGGCGCATCACATCCAGCGCCCCCGAGGCGAAGGCAGCACGGGCGGCATCGCGAGCGGCAAGCGCGGGCGCCACGAGGGTGGTCTGCAGCTCGCGGGCATGGGCGATGAGCCGCTCGGCCACGAGGCGCGTCGCGGTGACTTCACCGCGGGCGCGACGTTCGGTGGCCGCCAGTTCCTGACGGGCGCTGTTGACCGCACCGAGGGCCAGCGTGCGCGCGGCCTGGTTGCGGTTGAAGAGTGGCAGCGGCAGGGTGAAGGTCATGAGGGCCGTGTCGAACCCGGCCGTGCGCTTGTAGCCGGCATTGACCGCAGGGTCGGGCACACGTCGCGCATCTTCAAGGCGCAGAATCTGTACGGAGGTGTTGACCGTCTGCCGCGCCGCCAGCACATCGGGTCGTCGCTCGAGAGCGGCGTCGACTGTGGTGTCTGGCAGCACAGGCATGCCGGGCATCGAGAGCGCCTCGAGGCCGACCTCGGCCCCGGTGCGTGCGGCGAGCAGTGAGAGGGCGCGCCGCGCCGTGATGCCGCTGCGCGTGGCCTCGACCGTGGCGCGGGCCAGTTCGGTGCGCATGCGCAGCAGTTCGGCTTCGGCCGTGACGCCCACCGTCACGCGACGGTCGAGCACCCGTACGGCTTCGGTCAGGTCCGTGCGCTGGGCCTCATGGGTGGCGGTGCGATCGCGGTGGCGCAGGGCGTCGAGATAGTCGGCGATGACCTGGCGCTGCACCGCCAGCCAGATGAGCGGCTGGGCCGCCTCTTCCGAGGCCCGACCCGCATCGGCAAGGCGCTGCCGGGCGGCGCGCTTGCCGCCGAGTTCAACGACCTGTGTGACTTCGGCGAAGACATCGAGGGGCAGTCGCGTCCGCGACACCCCGGAGAGCATATTCTCGGCGCGGAACTCGGCGGTCGGATTGAGCCAGCGGCCGGCCTCGGGCACGGCCAGACGCGCGGCCTCGATGCGTGCCTGGCTGGCGGCCAGTTCCGGGGCCTCGCGGCGCGCCCGCGTCAGGGCATCTGACAGCGTCAGGGCCGCGGGGGCCGGCTGTGCGCTCACCCCGGACGGAATCACCCACAGAGCTGTCATCGCCACTACTACGAGGAAGCCGAGTCGGAAGGTCATGGCACCCGGGTTGTATCACGACGGCATGAGACCACCGTGAGAACACGTTGAGCCGGGATCCGTGTGGCGGAAATATCGTCAGATGGGGCACACTGCATGGATGATGCCGCGCCGCCGTGCTGTGAGCCTCGGAGTCTCGGGTCTGGTGATGCTGTGCCTGCTGCTGCCGCCATCGGCCTCGGCGCAGGGGCGGCTCGACGTGTTTGAGCCACTCACCGGGAACGTGCTGCCTGCGTCGAGACCGGCCCGTGAGCGCACTGACGGCGGACCGAGAGTCGAGCGCAGTCAGGCGTGGCGCGTGCGGTTCGACCGTCTGGCTGATGCGCTCGCCTCATCTGATCGCGGTCCTGCAGCATCGCTGTCACTGGCACTCTTCGATGATGTGGCGGTGGAGGCCGACGTCGAACGCACCGAGTCGACCAGTCAGGGCTTTGACACCTGGGTCGGACACGTCGCTGGCGAGGGCAGCAGTCACGTGGCCCTCACGTGGAAAGACGATGTGCTGACCGGTGTCGTGCAGACGGGCGGTCGGCTGTTCCAGCTCTCGGGCACTGGAGGCATCGTCGAGGTGAGTGAGCTCGATGCCTCAACCTTTGGCCGCGAGGCACCGCCGGTGCGGCAGAATGAGCGCGCCCGTGATGTGCCCGCCGCAGATCCGGCCTGGCCCGATCCGCTGGCCGCCGACTCAGGAAGCGGCGCTGTCAGTCTCTCGGCGAGCGACGTGCTGCAGGCACGCGCGCGCGCCGAGGCCGCTGCTGCGGTGCGGGCCGCGGGTGACGTCTCACGCGACGGCGAGCCGCTGGTCGACATCTACGTCTACTACACCGCGCAGGCGCGCGTGAACGCCGGCAGCACGGCCCTCATGCAGGCCGAAGTCGCGGCCGCCATCGCCAACTCGAACACGGCCTACAGCCGCAGCGGCATGGCCGGGCGCGTGCGGCTCGTCGGTATGTCGGAGACGCCGCTGGTGCAGAGCACGAGCGACATGCTCGACGATCTCAGGAACTTCACCAACTCCGCGGCTGTCGCGACGATGCGGAACACGACCGGTGCTGACCTGATGCATTTGATTGTGGCGAATGTCGTTCAGGGCACATGCGGCATCGCATGGCTGGGTCCCGCTGTGTCGTTTGCCCACGGCGTGACGGCGCGCACGTGTCTGGCGCAGTACACATTTACGCACGAGATTGGGCACAACTTCGGCAATGAACATTCACTCGAGGATTTCCCGGATGGTCTGCCGACAGATTCCTTCCGTGCCTACAGCTTCGGGTACAAGCGATGCGGCGGGAGTGCGCCGCAGTTCCGGTCGATCATGGCCTACGTGTGCCCGACCGGCAGCACGGCGCGCGTGCTGAACCTGTCGAACCCGCAGGTGACCACCGCCGAGTTCGGCGCGGTCACGGGCACGGCCCAGCAGAACAACGCCCGGTCACAGCAGGAGGCGTTTGCCACCGTGGCCAGCTTCCGTCAGTCGCTGACGACGTCCGTGCCCGGGGCCCCCCGCAATGTCGCCGCCAGTGCCGCCGGCAACACCCTGTTTCTGTCGTGGGAACCGCCTGCGACGGGGCAGCCCGTGACGGACTACTGGGTGCAGGCCGGTACGGCGTCGGGAGCATCCAACCTGTTTGACAACACCGTCGGTCAGCTGACCGCCGTGTCCGGGCCCGTGGGTAGTGGCACGTATTTCCTGCGCGTCTTCGGCCGGAACGCTGGTGGAAACGGCACGATAAGCAGCGAAGTGTCTGCGCGCGTCGGTGGCGTGCCCGGGGCACCGTCGGGCATGGCAGCGACGACCGTCGGTGGCCGCGTGTCGCTGTTCTGGAATACGCCTACGGAGGGCGGGATGCCGACGACCTATGTCGTGCAGGTGGGCACAGCCCCGGGCGCGTCGAACATCTTCAGCGGCCCGGTGGGCGTTGTGACTTCGGTCGCCGGTGACCTCACCCCCGGCACCTACTACGCACGAGTGTTCGCACAGAGCGTGGCGGGTGCCGGCGGGCTCTCTCCCGAGGCGTCCTTTACGATCGCGTCCTGCACGGCGGCTCCCGTGCTGTCAGGCGGACTGGTGAACGGATTGATCAGCCTGCGCTGGAACACGCCCGCCGGTGCATCGGTGACCGGCTTCACCATCCAGGCTGGCCCTACGTCCGGGTCATCGTCTTTCTACGGCGGCCCGATCGGGCTGACCACGCAGCTCGATGCCCAGGTGGGCTCGGGCACCTACTTCATCAGGGTGCTGGCCGACACGGCGTGCGGACGCGGTGCAGTCTCGAATGAACTGCGCGTCACTGTCCCCTGATGCCCATGGCCTCCGCGGCAAACGCCCACTGGTCGGCACGCTCGGCAATGAGCTTGTCGGTGGGACGATAGCCGTGCGACCCCGACACCTCGACCCTGATCAGCGTGGGACGCGGGCATGACTGCGCGGCCTGCAGCGCAGCGGCATACTTGAACGAGTGACTCGGCACCACGCGGTCATCGTGGTCGGCCGTCGTCACCAGCGTGGCGGGATAGCACGTGCCGGCCTTAACGTTCTGCACCGGCGAGTACTTGATGAGGAACGGGAACTGCGCGGCATTCTGCGCTGAGCCGTATTCACTCACCCAGAACCGGCCGCCCGTGAAACGCTCGTAGCGCAGCATGTCCATCACGCCGACGGCCGGCAGTGCCACGGCATACAGGTCAGGCCGCTGGTTGACGACCGCGCCGACGAGGAGTCCGCCGTTCGAGCCCCCCATCACACCGAGCCTCGCCGGTGACGTGATCTTCTCCGCAATCAGATGCTCGGCGACGGCGATGAAGTCGTCAAACACGTTCTGCTTGCGATCGAGCATGCCCGCCTGATGCCAGGCCTCACCGTATTCCGCTCCGCCGCGCATGCTGACGGTCACCCAGACGCCGCCCAGTTCGAGCCAGGCCGGCACGTCGGCGCGATACGTGGGCGTCGTGGAAATCGAGAAACCGCCGTAGCCGTACAGCATCGTCGGGTTGCTGCCATCGGTGGGCAGGTCCTTGCGTGCGGTCAGGAAAAACGGCACCCGCGTGCCGTCCTTCGATGTGGCGAAGAGCGCACGCGTTTCGTAGCGCGACGGATCGATGGGGGCGGTCGGTGCCTCGAACGCCTGCGACTGCCGCGTGTCGGGGTCGTAGCGATACACGGTGGATGGCGTCAGGGGCGCGCTGAAGCCGTACCAGATATCCGGGGCATCCTCGCGGCCGCTGAGTCCGGCCACGGTGCCGACGCCCGGCAGGGCGATGTCCCCCTGCGGCGCACCATCGAGGCCGAAGAGTGTCAGGCGGCTTTGCACATCGACCAGATACTGGGCGACGATGCGCCCGCCGATGAGCGCGACGGCTTCGAGCGCTTCTTTCTGCTCGGGGACAATGGTCATCCACGCCGAGGGGGCCGGGTTGGTAACGTCGATGGCGATGACGCGGCGGTTCGGGGCGTCCTTATCCGACCGCAGATACAGCACGCTGCCTCGGTTCCCGATCGGCGCAAACTCGGCATCGTCCGTCTCGATGAGCGGACGCACGGGTGCGGAGAGGTTCGGGACCCGGCCCGTGCCGAGGTCGGCGTAATACAGGCGATTCTGGTTGCCCGACCCTTCGGCCATCGTGATGAGCAGATAGCGACCGTCTTCGGTCACCAGACCGTTGATGAGCCACGAGGCAAGGTCCTTCCGCTCGTAGACGAGCACATCGTCGCTCTGGGGCGTGCCAATGCGATGGTAGTACAGGGCCTGACCGGAGAGGGCCGCTTCGAGCACCTTGTTTTTCGGTGGCTCGGGATAGCGTGAGTAGAAGAAGCCCTTGCTGTCCTTCGTCCACGACAGGCCTGAGAAGCGCATCCACCTCACCTCGTCCGGCAGATCCTGCCCTGATGCGAGGTTCCGCACCTTGAGCGTCTGCCAGTCGGCGCCGCCTTCCGACAGGGCGTAGGCGAGGTGCGCGGCGTCGGGCGACGGCGCATACTGCGCGAGTGACGTCGTGCCATCCGGAGAAATGACGTTGGGGTCGAGGGCGACCGTCGGCTCGGCGTCGAGGGCCGTGCGTGTGTAGAGCACCGACTGGCGCTGCAGTCCGGTGTTCTTCGCGTAGAAGTACGTGCCGCCTTCGCGCGTGGGCAGGCCGACGCGCTGGTAGTTCCAGAGCTCGGTGAGGCGCGCGTTGAGCGAGGTGCGCAGCGGCAGCGCCGCGAGATAGGGATCGGTGACCGCATTCTGGGCCGCGACCCACTCGGCGACGGCCGTGGCGTCGAGGTCTTCCATCCAGCGATACGGATCGGGCACCTGCGTGCCGTGATACGTGTCGATGACATCGCCTTTCGCCGTGGGCGGATAGGTGATGGGTGGCGGAGTCGGTTGCACGGGACCACAGGACACGAGGGTCATAACGGCGAGGGGCAGAGTCAGAGGCGTGAGACGCATGATGCGGAATCCTCAGCGCGCCGCGATGTCGTTGACGGTATCCCAGAGGAAATGCACAAAGCGATACAGCTCGCTTTCGAGGATGCGTTCCTGATCGCTGTGCGCGCCGAAGCCGAGGGGCCCGTCTTCGGTGTCCGTGGCCGGGCCCACGCCGTAGCACTGCATGCCCTTCGCGCGCAGGTAGGCCATGTCGGTGGCCCCGGTGCTCATCGTCGGCAGGGTGACGGCTTGGTAGTGGCGCGTGAGGTTGGCTTCGATGGCGCGGAAGGCATCGGACGACAGGTTGGCGTTGCCGGTGCCGGGCCGCACATCGCGCGCGGCCCACTCGACCGTGACGTTCTCGTCGTTGACGACCTGGCGCACCAGTTCGAGGAACTTCGCCGGGTCTTCATCGGGCGTGGTGCGCACGTCGATGGTGGCGGTGGCTTCCGAGGGAATCACATTGACGCGATAGCCCCCCTGAATGATCGTGGGCGACAGTGACGTGCGCAGCGTCGACCAGTGGCGCGGCTCGTTCTTCCGAAAGTACCGGTCGGCCGGTCCGCTGACGTTCGGGTCAGGGCTCAGGATGTCGCGGTAGCGTGCCGCTTCCTCGGGCGACGAGATGCCGGCGAGGCGCTTGAAGTAGGACGCGGTGGTTTCGTTGAGGCGAATCGGCGGTGTCCAGGTGGCAATGGCGCCGACGGCCTCACCGAGGCGCGCGACGGCGTTGTTCTCGAGCGGCACCGACCCGTGACCGGCCGGGCCACGCGCAGTCACCGAGAGGGCACGGGGAATCTTCTCGAGCGTCTGCACCGAAGCAAACTTGACCTGCCCGCCGGTGCGCGTGACGCTGCCACCCTCGGCCAGGCAGTATTCGGCATCGATGGCGCCGTAGTGCCGCTCGACCATGAAGTTGATGCCGACGCGCGTGGTGCCTTCCTCGCCGGCTTCCGCCAGGAAGATCACGTCACGGGTCAGCGGCACATTCCGCCGCTTGAGCATCACCATCGTCATGAGCGAGGCGACGACGTTATCTTTGTCGTCGATCGTGCCGCGTCCGTAGATGTAGCCACTATTCCGCTCGGCGCTGAAGGGCGGGTACGACCACTTCTTCGCATCGACGTTCACCGTGTCGGTGTGGGCCATCAGCAGCAGCGGCTTCTTCGCGCCTGTGCCCTTGAGTCGCGCGACCACGTTGGTGCGGCCGGGTTCGAGCTCGAAGGTCTGCACCTCGATGCCCTCCTTCCGCAGCACGCCGACGAGATAGTCGGCCACCGGCTTTTCGCCGCCGGGCGGGTCGGTGGTGTCCATGCGGACAATGGCCTGGAAGTGCGCGAGCGTTTCCGCATCGAGCGTCGTCCAGTCGGGGGCGGCCGGGGGCTGTGACGCCTGCAGGGTCGTGGTGGTGAGCACGAGGGCGAGGACGAGAGAGCGCATAGCGCGGATGTTAGCAGAGGGGGCCGCGCCGGCGGTGTAGAGTGGGGCGCATGCAGAGCAGGAACAGGTGCGGTAGGCGGTGGGTGGCGGGGACGCTGGTGGCTGTCGGGCTGGTGGCGGGCCTGGCTGGGGTCGGGCCGGCCCCTGGGGTTGCCGGGGCTGAGCGACAGTTGCCGACACCCGTGCCCATCGAGGAAACCACCATTGCGGCCGTCCACGGAGAGATGCGGGCCGGCCGACTGACGTGCGAGGCGCTGGTGCAGTACTACCTGCGCCGCATCGAGGCGTATGACAAGCAGGGCCCGGCCATCAATGCGCTGGTGCTGGTCAACCCGCGGGTGGTGGACGAGGCCCGGGCGCTCGATGCACGCCGCCGGGCGGGCGAGTCGATGGGCGCGCTGCACTGCGTGCCGATGATTGTGAAGGACAACTTCGAGACGCGCGACCTGCCGTCGACCAACGGGTCGCTGGCGCTGGCGGGATTCGTGTCGGTGAAGGATGCCTTTCAGGTGGCTCGCGTGAAGGCGGCCGGGGCGCTGGTGCTGGCCAAGTCGAACATGGCCGAGTGGGCGTTTACGCCGTACGAAACCGTGAGCTCGATTCTGCCGGGCTACACGAAGAATCCCTATGCCCTCGACCGCGTGACGGCCGGGTCGAGCGGCGGCACCGCAGCGGCGGTCGCCGCGAACTTCGGCCTGATTGGCCTCGGCAGTGACACCGGCAACTCGATTCGCGGACCCTCGTCGCATCAGGCGCTGGTCGGCATGCGCTCGACGATGGGGCTGACGAGCCGGGCGGGGGTGATGCCGCTCAACCTGTGGGCCGATATTGCCGGTCCCATGGGACGCACGGTCGAGGATGTGGCGCGGGTGTTTCAGGTGGTGGCGGGAAACGATCCCGACGATCCGGTGACGCGCGCCGCACAGAGCCACCCCGTGCCCGACTATGTGGCGGGCCTGCGGGCGGACGGGCTGAAAGGGGCGCGCATCGGTGTGCTGCGGCAGGCGTATGAACGGCCCGACATGGATGCCGAGGCCGTGGCGGTGTTCCGGCAGGCCCTGGCTGATCTCGAGCGTGCGGGAGCGGTGGTCGTCGACCCGGCGACGGTGGAGGGCCTCTCGGCCATCAGGCGTCCGCAGGGGATGGAGCCCTGTGGCGGCTTCAAGTACGACATCAACCGCTATCTGGCGAGCCACGGTGACCGGGTGCCGGTGAAGAGCCTCAGCGAGATTGTGGCCTCGGGGCGCTTTCATCCCTCGGTGCGGCGGCAGCTCGAGCAGACCGAGCAGGGCCCGGCGCACGGGCCCGACACGCCGGAGTGCGAGGCGGACCGGGCCTATCGTGCGCGGATGCGCGACGCCGTGCTCGAGACGATGACGCGGCTCAGACTTGATGCCTTCGTGTATCCGACGTGGAGCAACCCGCCGCGGCTCATCGGTGACCTGAACACGCCTCACGGCGACAACAGCCAGCTGTTCTCGCCGACCACGGGCTTTCCTGCACTGCAGGTGCCGATGGGTTACACGCGGGGCGGGCAGCTGCCGGCGGGCCTGACGTTTTTCGGCCGTCCGTGGGATGAGGCGACGCTGTTCCAACTGGGCGCGGCCTATGAGGAGGCCACGCGACATCGGCGACCGCCTGCCTCGGCCCCGCCGCTGCGGTGAATGTCCCGAGGAGTGCGGTGGCGGACGGCGTGTCTGAGGGGGCGCGCGTCGGCAGGGGCTCCCGACCGGCTCGGACGCGCGGCTCGCACGCGGATGGCTTCTCGCTGAGTCGCGGTCTGCAGATCGTCGCCGGTGACACGCGGCACGCGCGCGGAGGGAATCGCGAGCGCCAGGGCCGAGACCCAGGCGTGGCGAGTGAGCTGGGGCGATGCGGGGGCTCAGCACCGCCGGGCGACGGCGTAGAACACCTCGAGCGTCAGCGCCGACACCCGGGCGGCATCGAGTCGGGCGGTGACCTCGGCACGGACGCGGGCCTGGGCGTCGGGCGACAGTGCTTCGAGGGTGCGGCGGTTGCTTGTGCCCAGAATGACAGGCCAGAACGCCACTGGAGATTCGAGGGGCATCTCCCAGCGGTCGGGGGTGATCGAGGGTTGAGGCAGGCCCGCGTCGGCGAAGACCTGGCGCAGCTTGTCGGGGGTGTTGAGGCGGGCCGCGTGACCGGCGGTAGCGATGCCGGGTTGCTCGCGTCGCGCCGCCTCCCAGAACCAGTCTTCACCGGGCGCGAGCACCTGATCGCCCCAGGTGGTGATGGCCATCGCCCCCCCGGGGGCGAGCCAGTGCCAGGCCCGGCGCAGCAGAGCGGGCATGTCGTCGACAAAGAACAACCCGAAGACTGCGATTACCGCGTCGACGCTGGCCGGCGGCTGGTCGACGTGCGTGACATCGGTGCACTCGAAGGTCGCCTGGTGCAGTCCGGCCTGGGCGGCCCGGGTGCGGGCCACGGCGATGAGGCCGGGGCTGATGTCGACGCCGGTCACCCGACCGGTGGGGCCGACGGCCCGGGCGGCGGGTAGGGCCGAGGCCCCGGTGCCGCAGCAGAGGTCGACCACGGTGAGGCCCGGGGTGAGCCCGAGGGCGGCCACGGTGCGCTCGCCGAACGTATGCCAGAACGGCAGCTGGTCGAAGTGGTCGGCAGCGAGGTCGTAGGTGCGGGCGGTCGAGGCGACGTCAGCGGCCATGGTGAGTACGGGAACGGTAGCGGGACTGGGCAATCCAGCGAAATAATAATTAATAGCTACTCGTAAATACCAACTACTTTGTATTGCCACGGCGTCACTCAACGGTTGAAAATTCCGAGGCGTGTTTCTGTGTAGTTCGGGACCATTCGGTCCATTGGCTAGGCCTGTGTACGAGTGTTCTGGTCGCGCGACCGGCAACGTGAGGAGGATGACATGACGTTCCCCAAGGCGGGGCTTGTTCTACTGATGTGGGGTGCGCTGGCGGTCAGCGCGTGGGCACAGGGCGGCGGTGCGAGCACCACCGGTACCATTCAGGGCCGCGTGGCTGACGCGCAGGGAGCAGTGCTTCCCGGCGTGACGGTCTCGGCGACCAGCCCGGCGATGCTGGGTCAGCAGACCACCGTGACGTCCGAAACGGGCAACTACCGCTTCCCTGCGGTGCCCCCGGGCGTGTACACCGTCTCGTACGAACTGGCCGGCTTCAACACGCTCAAGCGTGAGGGCGTGCAAATCTCGCTGGGCTTCACGGCCAACCTCAACGTCGAGCTGACGCTCGCCACGCTGCAGGAAACCGTGACGGTCACCGGCGCCTCGCCCGTGATTGACACGTCGGCGACGCGCATTCAGCAGAACTTCAAGGTGGAAGAGCTGCGGTCGATTCCGAACGGACGTGACATGTGGGCGCTGCTGGCGGTGACCCCGGCGGTGCAGATGACCCGCATCGACGTCGGCGGCAACCGCGCCGGCACCCAGACGGGCTACTCGGCCTACGGCCTCAGCGGTCAGGTGCGCGTGCTCATCGAGGGCATCAACACGACGGAAGGCACGGGCGGTGCGGGTTTCTACTTCGACTACTCGTCGATTGACGAAGCCTTCCTCGGCACGACCGGCCAGGGCGCGGAAATGCCGAACCCCGGCGTGCAGAGCCAGTTCATCACCAAGTCGGGCGGCAACATGTTCTCGGGCGAGCTGTACTACGACTGGTACAACAACTCGCTGCAGTCGTCGAACATCCCCGATGCGGTCATCGCGCGCGGTATCCGCAAGGGCAGCAACGAAATCAGCACCTACTACGACCGCGCCATCAACATGGGCGGCCCGGTCGTCAAGGACAAGCTGTGGTGGTTCGGCACCTACCGCGAGCAGTTCAACGCGGTGGCGCAGCCCAACTTCACGGGCCCGCTGGCCAGCCTGACCTCAAACACCAAGCTCTGGAACCCCATCGGCAAGCTCACCTACCAGGTGAACCCGAAGAACAAGATCATCGGCTATTACCAGTGGGGCCAGAAGTTGATGCCGAACCGCCTCCCGTACGGCACCTATATCTACACCGATGCCCAGCAGACCAACAAGCAGAACTCGGGCAGCTGGGTCTACAAGGGCGAGTGGAACTCGACGATCAATGACAAGCTGTATGTCGAAGCCCGCTACGGTGAGTTTGGCTACTACTTCCCGCTGTCGGCGAACGGCAGCGCCGGCTTCCACTGGCGCGATGCGGGCCTCGGCGTCGTTGAGGGCACGCACCAGCAGTGGCAGCTCGACCGCCAGCGCAAGCAAATCACCGGCGCGGCGACCTACTTCCTCGACACGACGAACGCCGGTACGCACACCTTCAAGTTCGGTGGCGAGCAGCTGTTCGAGACGGGCTGGGAAGGCTACCAGGAGCGCTTCGGCGGCAATCGCGACCTCGTCTACAACAACGGCGTGAGCAACCAGGTGACGTTTGCCTTCCCGACGGCCACCAAGGTGAACTCGCTCGATGCGCGTGAGGAGCTGTTCTCGATCTCGAAGCTCAACGTGACGGGCCTGTTCTTCACCGACACCTGGAACGTCGGCCGCCTCACGATGAACCTCGGCGCCCGCTGGGACCGCTACTCGGGCTTCCTGCCCGAACAGCAGCAGCTCGGTGGCACCAACGGCCCCGTGACCATTCCGGCGCAGACCTTCGCCCAGACCAATCTCTACACGTGGAACGGCTTCGCGCCCCGCATCGGTGCCACGTATGACTTCTCTGGCACCGGTCGGTCCGTGCTGAAGGCCAACTATGGCCTCTTCTGGCACAACCCCGGCGTGGGCCTCGGCGGCAGCGCCAACCCCAACCAGGCGTCGAAGACCATCACCTACCAGTGGAATGACACGAACGGCAACCGTCGCTTCGACACGGGTGAACAGGGGGCTCTCCTCTCGAACGCGCTCGCCGGTGCGGTCCGGTTCGATAACGGCATCAAGCAGCCCTTCACGCACGAAGCCAGCCTGTTCTTCGAACAGCAGCTGACTGACGTGCTGGGCGTGCGCGCCGGCTACGTGTTCAAAACGGAAGACCAGTTGTGGGGCCAGTGGAATCGGGACCGCCCCGCCTCGGCCTACACCGTGCCCTTCACATGGCGCGGGCCCGGACTCGATGGCGTGCTCAACAGCGCCGACGATGACGTCCTGAACCTGCTCGGCCTTCCGTCGGCGCAGGCCGCGAACTTCCCTGTCACCTCGTGGGTCTCGAACATTCCTGACCGCCAGTCGCGCTATGACACGGCCGAGTTCTCGTTCAACAAGCGCTACGGCAACAAGTGGTCCGCTCAGGGCGGTGCCGCCTACACCTGGCTGAATGATTTCCAGACAGGCGTGACGGGCAGCAGCAACCAGCATCCCAACGCACCGGGTCAGGTCAAGACCTCGTTCTGGAGCGTCAAGCTGACGGGTAGCTACGATGCGCCTCTCGGCATCCGGATCTCGCCGGTCATGCGTCATCAGTCGGGTGCAAACTTCGCCCGGGTGATCGCCGTGCCGTCGACGGCCGGCAACCCGTTCGGTCTGATCATCCCCGGCCTGAGCTACTTCGCTACTGCTGCCAACGCCAACCGTAACGACAACATCTGGGTGTTCGACGTCCGCCTGGACCGCACCTTCAACTTCGGTAACCGCTTGAAGTTCCGTGGCTTCCTCGACTTCTTCAACATCACCAACAGCAGTGCCGCTGAAACGATCACCACGACGACAGGTGCGAACTACCTGCGTCCGGCGAACATCCTCGGTCCGCGCACCCTCCGCCTGGGTGGCCGCATCCTCTGGTAAACACCTCGTCCGGTATCCTGTGGCCGCCCCTCGGGCGGTCACAGGGCCGAACGACGCACGACCGGGTCACCGTCAGGTGACCCTGCACAGACACGGGTCCCCGCTCGGGGGCCATTGCAGCGGGAGGCCTTCTCCTCGGCCTCCCGCTCTTTTTGTCTTCCGACCCAATCAGCAGTAGCATGGCGGGCGTGTCGAGCCTGCGCACCGCGTCGAGTCACAGGTCGGATCACGCACGAGACCGCCGCGGAGTCGGTCAGACGCCATGGGTCCCACAACACCTTAGTGCCGTCTACGTCACCATCGGCGCAGCGGCCCTCGCACCTGCCTGTCGCCTCGTCGAGTGGTTCGGCACCCTGATCAGACACGCCGATCTCCTCACGGGCCAGCCGCTCAGGCGGTTGCGCATGGTCCGCCACGGTGTGCGCACACCGGCCTGCAGCCACGGAGCCTGTCGCCATGCCTGACATCAGGCTGGTGCTGGCCGATGACCACACGCTGTTCCGCGAAGGGCTCGCGCGGCTGCTCGATGACGTCCCGGGATACACCGTCGTCGGAGAGGCTGGCGACGGCATCGACGCCGTCGAACGCGTCACCACACTTGCGCCCGATGTTCTGGTGCTCGACATCGTGATGCCGCGCATGAACGGCATCGACGCGGCCCGCGAACTGACACAGCAGAAGGCGGCCACACATATCGTGATGCTGTCGGCCCATGCAGAAGAGACGTACGTGACCCGTGCCCTCAAGGCCGGCGCATCGGCCTATGTCACCAAGAGTTCGGGCGTCGTCGAACTGCTGCAGGCACTTGATGCGGTCACGCAGGGGCGGACATTTGTCAGTCCGGCCGTCTCAGCGACGCTGGTGGATGGTCTTGTCCGGCGCGGTGGCCAGCCCGCTCCCGATACGCGACTTGACGTGCTGACGCCGCGCGAGCGGGCGGTGCTTCAGTTGGTTGCCGAAGGGTTCAGCAACAAGGATGCGGCTGGGGTGCTGAGCATCTCGCCCGCGACCGTCGAGACTCATCGGGCGCGCCTCATGCAGAAGCTCGACGTGCGCAATACGGCAGGACTCGTGCTGTTTGCCGTCCGGAATGGACTGGTGACCTGAACGGGGCCACTCTCGCGCGACCGCAACGTGCGCGCGGGCGTGCGCGACGGCATCGCTTCCTCGACTGCGCCCGGCGCTCATGCCCCCCAGGGGCCAGGAATTCTCAGGAGGCGACGCAGGTTTGGCTCGTCACCATGGGACTGGGCAGGTCGCACAGCGACAGCGCAGCGATATGCTAAAGCCGATGCCTGCCGCCGTCGTGGACGAGGCCGCCCGCGCCGTGCGACGGCGGCTGGTGCCGTTCCTCTTCCTGCTCTACATTTTTGCGTATCTCGATCGCATCAATATCGGCTTCGCCGCCCTGCAGATGAATGCGGCGCTGGGCCTGTCGTCGGCGGTCTACGGTCTCGGGGCGGGCATCTTCTTCCTGAGCTATACCGCCTTCGAAATTCCCAGCAACCTGATCCTCGCCCGCGTCGGTGCCCGTCGCTGGATTGCACGCATCATGGTGACCTGGGGCCTCGTCTCGGCCGCGACGATGCTGGTGACCGGACCGGTGTCGTTCTACGCGCTGCGCTTCCTGCTGGGCGCAGCCGAGGCCGGGTTTTTCCCGGGCATCATCTACTACCTCACGCGCTGGGTGCCGGCCCGCGAGCGCGCCCGCACGATTGCCACATTCATGACTGCCACCGTGACGGCCGGCATCGTGGGCGGTCCCATCTCGGGTGCCCTGCTCGGTCTGGACGGCGCTGGGGGCCTCGCGGGCTGGCAGTGGATGTTCGTGCTGGAAGGCGTGCCGGCGGCCCTGCTGGGCCTTGTGGTGTGGCGCTGGTTGCCCGATACGCCGGCCGATGCAACGTGGCTGTCTCCAACGCAGCAGCAGGCCCTGCTCGACGCGGTGGCCGACGAGCAGCGCCAGCATCCCAGTGAGACGCACGGACTGCGAGGCGTCTTCACCCACCGATGGCTCTGGGTGCTGGCCTGTGTGTACTTTGTGGTGCCCGTGGCTCTCTATGCGTTCGGATTCTTCCTTCCGCAGATTCTGCAGGCGCAGTTTCCCGGCACGCCCTTCCAGATTGGCCTGCTGAGCGCCGTGCCCTACGTCGCCGGGGCGATCGGCATGGTCGCGGCGGCCCGGCACTCGGACGCCACCGGCGAGCGACGCCGGCACATTGCCGCGGCGGCCCTTGTCAGTGCCCTCGGGTTCGCGGCGACCGCGTGGGTGCAGGGCGTGTGGCTGTCGCTGTTCTTCCTGTCGGTGGCCATGCTCGGCCTGGCCTCGATGTTCGGCCCCTTCTGGACGCTGGCGACATCGTTTGTGTCGGGTGCCGGCGCGGCCGCCGGCATTGCCCTCATCAACTCGGTGGGCAACATCGGCGGGTTTGTGGGGCCGTCGCTCGTGGGGGCACTGCGGGCGTCGAGCGAGGGTTTCACCAGTGCGCTGCTGGCCGTCGGGGCTACGGTGCTGCTGGGGGGGCTGCTGGTGCTGGCAGTGCCGGATCCGCAAGCGACGCCAGCTGATCGACATCGGTGAACTGCAGGGATTCGGAATTGACGCAGTGCCGCTGATGTGTCGGCGCCGGACCGTCCGGAAACACGTGGCCCAGGTGCGCATCGCAGCGCGCACACAGAATCTCGACCCGCACCATGCCGTAGCTGGTGTCGCGCTTTGTGGCGACGTTCTCATCGGCGACCGGTTCGAAGAAACTGGGCCAGCCGGTGCCCGAGTCGAACTTGGCCAGTGACGAGAACAGCGGCAGCCCGCAACAGATGCACGAGTAGACGCCGTGGCGCTTGTTGTCGAGCAGGGTGCCACAGAACGGTCGCTCGGTGCCATGTGTGCGGGTGACGCGGTACTGCTCGGGCGTCAGCCTGGCGATCCACTCGGCCTCCGTGCGTACGACGCGCGCGAACTCGAACGGGCCGACCAGCTGACCCTGTGCGTTGAACACCTTGACTGGAACGGGTGACGGCATAGTTCCTAGGATGCCTGAATACGCGGGTGCGTTGCGCACGTGAATGTGCGTCGCCAGCCGACGCATGGTGACCCCAGCCATCAGCCAGGGCAGCCAGTCGATGGCCATGCGCTGGTAGTATTCGGAAGACAGCAGGCTGCGGCCCTCGATATCCCACGAACCCGCCAGGGTAATGCGCGTCGCGACGATGAGCCACGAGGCGGTGGCCCAGACAAGCGGCAGCAGCATGACGGCCGTGCCAACCCGTGTCCACACCGCCGCGCGCGCGACCTCTGTGTCGAGATCGGTGCGCGCCGTACCTGTTCGTGAGGTCGCAGGCTGGCTGTCATCGAACACCGGGCTGACAAGCCACAGCAGCGCAGCCGCCACGACCCAGCGTCCGCGCACCGGGAGTTCGGCCACCACCCACCACGGGGTGCCGCTGCCGAATGCGCGAATCGACACCGCGTCGACCAGCACCTGCAGCACCGCATTCACGACGAGCGCAATCGTCGTCGCGGCCAGCAGTGCCGCGGCCATCGGTCGGGCGGTGTGCGTCATGGGCGTTCAGCGTTCAATCGGTGGTCGTGCAGGCGCACACCTCTCGCGGCCTCGCCGCCGGTCAGCGCTGCGGCCTCGGCCTGGCGAAGTAAGCACGCCGCAGCGCCTGGACGAGCCGCTCGTCGACCAGCCCCGGTGGCGTGCCGGCATAGTTGAGGCGCTGATCTTCGCGAAACTTGTCGACGGCGGCCACGGTCTCTTCATCAAACCGCGCGTAGTCCTGCTGATAGGCGGCTGCGGCCCGCCGTGCCTCGGTCTGGGCCTGCTCGAACGCGGCCGGGTTCGACTGCCGCAGTGCCTGATTGGCCTGCGCATTCATCACAGGCGCCTCGGCAAACTGCGCCAGCGACGGACGCCAGTAGCCGAGCGCATGCAGCATGCGCTTCAGCTCGATGACATCAGCGCCTTCAATGCGTGAGAAGGTGCGATAGCCCAGCCGACGCCCGGTGGTGTAGTAAATGCGCTTCATCTCACCCACCGGCTCGGCATGCTCGCCGACCTCGATGGCGAGGCTGATGTAATCGCCACCGCGACCAGGATCCTTCGGGTCGGCAATCTTGATCGCCGCCGACTGCAGGTTGCCCCAGCGGCGGTCACCGCCCTTCTGCTGTCCGGCTTCCATTGCCAGAATCATGCGTTCGGCGAGCGGCAGTCCCGTTGACTCGAGGGCCTCGAAGGTGGTGGCCACGGCCTCTACGACTTCGGGCCCCACCATGATGTTGGCCTGCACGGTGTAGTGGCGCCCCTGCCGGCTGCCGGCCCAGTCACCGTTGTTGCGGCCCGAGTGCGCGGCCGCCCGCCCCTGCATGTCAATCATGCCGAGCTGCCGCGACTCGCGGTTCGCGTCGGTCGACAGCAGCTGCGAGATGGCATCGGCTGGCGCCACGCCCTTCGCCATCAGGTCAAGCCCCTTCACGCCATACTCGACCATCGTCGAAGCCTGCGTGCAGACCGCGCCCACACCGGCGCGCACCCACGGCACGGCACGGCCCACGAAGGGCACGCGCGTCGTGACGGCCGCCCCCGACTGCCCGGTCGCCGGGTCGATGGCACAGAGGGAAAACGTCGAATATTGCGGATCGCCCAGGGCGTCGATGGTGACGCCGTCCGTGGCACGGAACTGCGCCGACGCCACAGACGCCGTCAGCACGATCAGGGAGCACAGCAGCACGCGGGAGCGGATCATCGGGCCTCCATCCGTCAGATGGTAGACTGATTTCCTTCACGCCGCCCGGCACTTTTTCCCTCAGTGTTTTTCCGCGTATGACATCCATTGCCCAACGCTTTGCTGACCAGCTGTCGGTGCAGGTCCGTCAGGTCGATGCGGCCATTGCCCTGCTCAACGACAAGGCCACCGTGCCGTTCATCGCCCGCTATCGCAAGGAGGCGACCGGTGGCCTCGACGATGTGCAGCTGCGGACGCTGGAAGAGTAGCTGGGCTATCTGCGTGAACTCGAGGACCGTCGCGCGACCGTGCTGAAGGGCATCGGGGAGCAGGGCAAGCTGACGCCGGAACTCGAGACGCTGGTGCGTGCGGCTGACACCAAGGCGCGGCTGGAGGACCTCTATCTGCCCTACAAGCCCAAGCGGCGCACGCGCGGACAGATTGCGCGCGACGCGGGCCTTGAGCCGCTGGCACAGACCCTCTACAGCGATCCGGCGCAGCAACCCGAGGCTGCGGCGGCTGCCTATGTGAATGCCGAGGCTGGTGTACCTGATGTGGCGGCAGCGCTCGAGGGGGCCCGCTGGATTCTGGTCGAGCAGTGGGCCGAGGATGCCGAATTGCTGGGCACGCTGCGCGACCTGCTGTGGCAGAAAGCCGAATGGCGGTCGACCGTAGTGCCGGGCAAGGAAGACGAAGGCGTGAGGTTCTCTGATTACTTCGCCGCCAGCGAGCCGATGGCGAAGGTGCCGTCGCATCGTGCGCTGGCCCTGCTGCGCGGCCGCAACGAAGGGGTGCTGCGCCTCGGGGTGGTGCTTCCCGACGAAGGGCTGCCGGCCGGCACACCCGCTGAACCCGAGCGGCGGATCGCGGCGCGCGTCGGCGTCGAAGACCGTCGACGTCCGGCCGATGCCTGGCTGCGCGAAACTGTGCGGTGGACGTGGAAGTTCAAGCTGGCGATTCACCTCGAGCTCGAAGCCGAGCAGCGCATTCGTGAGGCTGCTGAGGCGGAAGCGATTCAGGTGTTCGGCAGGAACCTGCGCGATCTGCTGCTTGCCGCCCCCGCCGGTCCGCGCGTGACGATGGGGCTTGATCCCGGCATTCGCACCGGGGTGAAGGTGGCCGTGGTCGACGCGACGGGCCGTCTGCTCGACACGGCCACGGTGTTCCCGCACGAACCACGCAATGATCGGGAAGGGGCACTGCGAACACTGGCGGCCCTCTGCGCCAGGCACCGTGTCAGCCTGATTGCCATCGGCAACGGCACGGCGTCGAGGGAAACCGACGCCCTCGTGGGAGCCCTTCTTTCGCAGTATCCCGAGGCGGGCCTGACCAAAGTGATGGTGTCGGAAGCCGGGGCCTCGGTCTACTCGGCGTCGCCGCTCGCCTCGCAGGAGTTTCCCACGGTCGATGTGTCGCTGCGCGGGGCCATTTCCATTGCCCGTCGTCTGCAGGATCCGCTCGCCGAGCTGGTGCGCATCGAACCGAAAGCCATCGGTGTTGGGCAGTATCAGTACGACGTGAGTCAGGTGCAGCTGGCGCGCACGCTTAATGCCGTGGTGGAAGACTGCGTGAATGCCGTCGGAGCCGACGTGAACACGGCCTCGGCGCCGCTGCTGACGCGCATCTCGGGTCTGTCGGAATCGCTGGTCCGCAACATCGTCGCCCACCGGGACGCGCACGGACCGTTCCGCACGAGGCAGGCACTCCTCGAGGTGCCACGCATCGGCGAGCGCACGTTCCAGCAGGCGGCGGGCTTTCTGCGGATCATGCAGGGCGACAATCCGCTCGACGCCTCGGCGGTGCATCCCGAGGCCTATCCTGTGGTCGAGCGCATGGCGGCGCGTGCGGGCGTGGCGCCACGCGAGCTGATTGGCCGTGCCGACACGCTCAAGGCGCTGCGGCCTGCCGAGTTTGTCGATGCGCAGTTCGGCGAACCGACGGAGCGCGACATCCTGCGCGAGCTCGAGAAGCCGGGGCGCGATCCGCGGCCCGAGTTCCGCACGGCCGTGTTCAGGGACGGTGTGCATGCGCTGTCTGATCTGGTGCCCGGCATGCCGCTCGAAGGTGTCGTGACCAACGTGGCCAACTTCGGTGCGTTCGTCGACATCGGCGTTCATCAGGACGGGCTGGTGCATGTGTCGCAGCTGGCCGATCGCTTTGTGAAGGATCCGCACGATGTGGTGAAGGCCGGGCAGATCGTCACGGTCACCGTGCTCGAGGTCGATCTCAAGCGTCACTGCGTCTCGCTGACGATGAAGCGGCAGGCGGTGATTGAACGTCAGCCACGCGAGGCCGGTGCACGGCCGTCGGCCCCTGGTGGAGGGCCGCGCCGCGATCGTCACGAGCGGCCGGCGCCGCCGTCACGGCCCGCCACGTCGATGGCCGCTGCGTTCGCCAGGGTCAAGCCGACGCCGTAGGCACGGCCGCGGGCGGCAGCCGCGAGCAATGCGAACCACCAGCGCCGCAGGCGCGGCCTTCGACGTCGATGGCTGCGGCCTTTGCGACGGTCAAGCCGTCGGCATGCTCGGGGGACGACGTCGCTGGCAGGGCCGGCTGTGCCACGGGCAGAGTTTCGCATCGGCCACCGGCCGCGCAGTGCGAAGGGCGGCGTGTGCAGGCTGGGTCCAGCAGAACCCGTATAATTCCGCGCATGCCTGAAATTCAGCTGGCTGGCACACGCGTGCAGGCGGGGACACATCAGGTGGTCCATGTACCTGTGGCGCACGATCTCACAGGCCCGGTCACGATTCCGACACACGTGGTGGCCGGCGCCCACGACGGTCCCACGCTGCTGCTGCTCTCGATGCTGCACGGCAACGAGTGGTTCTCGGCGCTCATTCTCCGCGAGCTGGTGGCCCGGCTCGACCCTGCGACGCTCCGCGGCGCTGTGCTCGCCGTGCCCGTCGCCAACCCGGTGGCGTTTCTGACCGACAGCCGCTGCATCCTCGACAACGCCGACGAACCTGACGCCAACCGCACCTTCGGCGGGCCGTATCAGTGGCTGAGCAATCAGGTGACGCGCGCGATTGCCGATCACCTGATGCGCCAGTCGCACGCCATCATCGACTATCACGTCGGCGGGTGGGGTGCGACGATGGCCGATGTGAGCTATGTGACCGACTTCACACGGGCCGATGTGTCGTCGCAAAGCCGCGCCATGGCGCTGGCGTACGGTTTTCCTGTGGTGCACTGCCTGACGATTCACTCGGGGCTGCGCGGGCCGCGTACTTCGCTGGGGTACGCCGGCGAGCAGTTCGGCATTCCGGGCATCGTCGCTGAAGTGGGAGGACTCGGCTGGGGGGTCGCGCGCGAAGCGGAATGGATTGAACAGAACCTGACGGGGACTGTGGGCGTTATGCGTCACCTCGGCATGCTCGACGGCGAGGTGCCGTCGCTCTCTCGCTATCTGGAAGTGCACGATTACTGGCGCGTCGGTCCGAAGGCCGGAGGATATCTCGAGCCGCTTGTGGATCTCGATCGGCAGTTGACCGAGGTCGCTCCGGGTGAACTGATGGCGCGTATCGTTGATCCGCAGACGTTCGCCGTTGTCGATGAGGTGCGGTGCCCGGGCCGCGGCGTGCTCTTCTATGCGTGTCGTGCGCACATGGTGCGTCCGGGAGGCTGGGCGTACGGCGTCGCCAGCCTCGAGGACGGACGCACGCGGTGGGTGACGGCATGAGTAACAATCGTCTGCCGCACGCCGCGACCGTTGTCGCGCTGCTGGCGCTGGCTGCTGCCGGCATCGGCTGCGGCGGCAGGGGGCAGGCGCCCGAGGCCACGGCCCCGCGCGACACGCTCGTGTTTTCAGCGCCAGCCGATGCCACGACGCTCGACCCGCACAACACCACCGACACCGAATCCGATCAGGTGATTGGCATGGTCTTCGAAGGGCTGCTCGGCTTCGACGACCAGATGAACATCGTCGGTCGCCTGGCCGAGCGGTGGAACGTGGAGTCTGACGGCATCACGTGGACCTTCCACCTGCGCCGTGGGGTGACGTTCCATGACGGCAGCCCGTTTAATGCCGAGGCCGTGCGGGTTTCGTTTGCCCGCGTGCTCGATCCGGCACAGAAGCACAAACGGCTGTCGCTGTTCGTCATGCTCGACCGCGTGGAAGCCGTTGACGATTTCACGGTGCGCTTCGTCACGAAATATCCATTCGGCGCCTTCGAGCCGACCATCGCGCACATTTCGTCGACCATTCTCAGCCCGGCAGCGATGGCCACCCACGGCGCGGCCTTCGGCACGACCGCGACGTCGACGGTGGGCACCGGTCCCTATCGTGTGATCAGCTGGAAGCGCGACCAGGAACTGGTGCTCGAGCGCGTCGAGCAGCACTGGCGCCTGACGCCACCGACCCGGCGCATTGTGTATCGGCCCATTCCCGAAGGCGCGGCACGCGTGCTCGCCCTCGAGGCTGGTGATGTCGACGTCATCTCGCGCGTGCCGCCTCCCGAGCTCGACCGGCTGGGGGCGTCGCCTGCGATCGCCGTGACCAAGACGGTGAGCATCGGTGCCCAGCAGTTCCGCTTCAATGTGACGAAGCCACCGCTCAATGACCGGCGCGTGCGCCAGGCCATATCACTGGCCATCGATCGCCGGGCCATCGTCGATCAGCTGGTGCAGGGATTTGCGACCCCGTCGACGAGTGCGCTGACCCCCATCATGCGCGGCTATGCGCCCCTCGGCGAGATCGCGCGCGACCTAGAGAAGGCGCGGCAGCTGCTGGCCGAGGCCGGTCACCCGAACGGGTTTCCCCTGAAGATTGCGACGACACCTCGTTATCCGATGGGCGTGGAACTGGCTGAAGCCATCGCCGCGCAGCTGCGCGACGTGGGTATTGTGTCGACCATTCAGGTGCATGACTGGGCGACGATGGTGCAGTTCTGGGCTGGCCTTCCTCCAGAAAAGAATCCGCAGGAGCTGTTCATCATGGGCGCCGGCGCCTCAACCGCTGACGCCGACTGGGGGCTGCGTCCAATCTTCCAGACAGCGCCGACCAACGAAAACAATTACGGCTATTACTCGAATGCCGAGTTTGATGATGTGATCACGGCGGCCATGCGGGAGACCGATGCTGCACGTCGTCAGGCGCTCTATCGTCGGGCGCAGGAGATTGTCTATCTGGAAGACCCCGGCGCCATTTGGATGTACGACAACTACTACGTCATCGCCTCGCGCCGAGGGGTGAGTGACCTGTCGCCGTCGGCGCTGGGGGTCGTGACCTTCGAGCGCGCGGTGGTGCGCTAGGCGTGCGGCATGCCGCGGCCGCCGTGCTGCGTACTGTGCCGACGCTGCTCGGGGTGTCGGTGCTGGTGTTCCTCATCATGCACGCCATTCCCGGCGACCCGGCGGCAATTGCGGCCGGACTCGATGCGAGCCCGGAGACAGTGGCCGCGATTCGGGAGTCGCTGGGCCTCAACCGTCCGCTGCACGAACAGTTTGGCGCGTTTCTGTCGCGCACGCTGCGTGGTGATTTCGGCGTGTCGATCAGAACGGGTCGCCCCGTAATCGAGGAAGTTGCGGCGCGCATGCCGTACACGCTGCTGCTGAGTGTGGCCAGTGTGGTGCTGGCGGCGCTTGTCGGGGTGACGGCAGGTGTCGTGGCTGCCGTGCGGCATCAGCGATGGCTCGATCACGTCGTGATGACGCTGACGCTGGTGGCCGTGTCGACGCCGTCGTACTGGCTGGCCCTGATGCTGATGCTGGTGATGGCCGTGTGGCTGGGCTGGCTGCCAGCCATTGGCGCGGCCACGCCAAGGCACTTCGTGCTGCCGGTGCTGACACTGGGACTGCAATCGGCAGGCGAGGTGGCGCGCATGACGCGGGCGACACTGCTCGATGTGCTCGGTGACGAATTTCTGCGTGCGGCGCGGGCACGGGGCGTGAGCAGCCGTCGCATGCTGTGGCGTCATGCGCTGGGCAATGCGGCCGTTCCCATCGCGACGGTGCTGGGCCTGCGCATCGGCGGCCTGCTGGCCGGCACCGTACTGGTCGAGAGTGTGTTTGCCATTCCCGGGCTCGGCCGCATGATGGTTGACGCGGTGGTGGCCCGTGACTTTCCGATGATTCAGGGCGGTGTGCTGGTCGTGGCCACCAGTTACGTGCTGATCAATGCCGCAACCGATGTGCTGGCGGCGAGGCTTGATCCGAGGCTGCGCACATGACGGCCCGCGCAGGCACGGGTGCACCCGCACGGTTCCTGCGGCATCGCGCGGCTGTCGCCGGGGCGGTGTGTCTCGGCCTTGTGGTGATTGCCGCGATCGGTGCGCCGTGGCTGGCACCGTACGACCCGCTGGTGGTGGATCTGGCGAACAATTTTGCCGGACCCTCGGCGATGCATCCGCTTGGCACTGACCAGTTGGGGCGTGACACACTCAGTCGCCTGCTGTTCGGGGCACGCGTGTCGCTGCTGCTGAGTGTGGGGGGCGTGCTCAGCGCGCTCGCGATCGGTGCCACGCTGGGCCTCGCGGCCGCGTGGGCTGGCGGGTGGACTGACCGGGCGATTGTGTGGCTCGTCGATGTGCTGCTGTCGTTTCCGGATATTCTGCTCGCCATCGCCGTGATCGCCGCGCTGGGCCCGGGGACCGGCAGCACACTGGTGGCTGTGGCCGCCTATGCCGTGCCCACATGCGCGCGCGTGGTGCGGGCGTCAGCGCTGACGGCCGTCGGGCGCGACAGCGTGGTGGCCGCGCGTGCACTGGGGGCATCGACGCTGTGGATTATCAGGAAGCATGTGTGGCCGCTGTGTGTGTCGCCCGTGGTGGCACAGACGACCGTGCTGCTGGGCAAGGCTGTGCTGGTGGCGTCGGGGCTGTCGTTTCTCGGGCTCGGGGTGCAGCCGCCCGAGCCTGAGTGGGGGGCGATGCTGAGTCGCGGACGCGACCTCACGCGCACGGCCCCGCTCGGCGCCTTCGCGCCTGGGGTTGCGATTACGCTCGTCGCCCTCAGCTTCTCGCTGGTGGGCGACGGCCTGCGCGATGCCCTCGACCCGAAGCGCTGACACGCCAGGGGCGAGCGCTGGCTACGACCAGAGCTGTTCGAACAGCCGCAGGTAATTGCCGCCCAGCAGGCCGTGCACCTGCGCATCGGTATAGCCGCGCTGCAGCAGCCGGCCGGCGACGTCGGCGATCTGCGCATAGTCGTGGAAGCCGTCGAGCGCGCGCTGGTGCGACCGGATGTCGGAGGTGACATGCCGGCCGTACTCTTCGGAAATCGACACATAGCGGGGCTCGCCCCAGGGGTCACTGCCATGCGGGGGATAGCTGCCGAGTGACATGTCGGTGGCGATGCCGATCTGATCGGCTGTGCCGGCCATCTGCGCCACGTGATCGATGCACGCAATGAACTCATCGAGCGTGGGCCAGTGCGTCGTCCCCTTGCGCATGACCAGCGGTCCCCACGCCACACAGCCGATGATGCCCCCACGCCGCAGGCAGGCGCCGATTTGCTCGTCGGTGATATTGCGCGGATTGTCCGCGAGGGCCTTCGGATTCGAGTGGCTGAAGATGACGGGCGAGGCGCTGCGGTCGATGATGTCGAGACTCGAGCGGTGGCCGAGGTGCGTGCAGTCGAGCACGAGGCCCAGCCGGTTGCACTCGTCGACGACGGCGGCGCCGAAGCGGCTGAGGCCTCCGTCGGTCTGGTCGAGGATGCCGTCGCACAGGTGATTGGTGCGGTTGTAGGCGGGAATCATGACCCGAAGGCCCAGGCGATACATCGCTTCGACGCGGTGCAGCTTCCACCCGATAAAGTCGCCGCCTTGCGCGAAGAGGACGAGGGCGGCCCGACGGTCGCGCTTGGCCTGGCGGATGTCGTCGACCGACTTGGCTACCAGCAGGTTCGGGTGGCGCCTGGCCGTGAGGTGCCAGAACATCATCTGCTCGACGGCCTGTTCGAATGAATCATGCGGCTCGAAGGCCGTCACGCCGTAGGCCGTGACGCCGTGCAGATGGGTCGAGGCAAAGTCGGCATCGGGCCAGATCTGCATGCACGAATCGAGGAACAGATACGGGTGATCGTGCTCGAGCGTCGAGTGGAAGCCGCCGTGCGGCCGGTTGGTCAGCGTCGCCATCGGCGCTCAGGATGTCACATCGGCGGCAGACTGTCATGCGGGGACGCCCCGGGGCGCGCACACCTGCAGGTCTGGATTACACTCGGGGCGTCGCACTGGCGTATGTCTGACCTGCTGCTGTCGGTCGAAGGACTGACCACCGAATTCCACCTGCCGGGCTTTCGGTTCACCGCGGTCGATGACGTGTCGTTCGCGGTGCGCCGCGGCGAAACGCTGGGGCTGGTCGGCGAGTCGGGCAGCGGTAAATCGGTGACGGCATTCTCGCTGATTCAGCTGGTCGCGCCTCCGGGGCGCGTGACGGCTGGGCGGGTGCTGTTCGGCGATCGCGACCTGCTGGCGCTGAGCGACGCCGAGTTATGCCGTGTGCGTGGGGCCGAGATCGGCGTGGTGTTTCAGGAGCCGATGGCGGCGCTCAACCCCATCATGCGGATCGGGGCGCATATCGTGGAGGCGCTCGAGGTCCATGGCCTGGCGCGCGGCGCCGAGGCGCGTGCGCGGGCGATCGATCTGCTGCGAGCCGTGCGTCTCAGCGATCCCGAGCGGCAAGTCGACAGTTATCCGCACGAATTGTCGGGCGGTATGCGGCAGCGGGCGATGCTGGCCATCGCGCTGGCGTGCGGTCCTCCGCTGCTGATTGCCGATGAGCCCACGACGGCGCTCGACGTGACGGTGCAGGCGGCGATGCTCGAGCTGCTGCGGTCGCTGCAGCGCGAGTCGGGCCTCGGTCTGCTGCTGATTACGCACGATTTCGGCGTCATCGCCGAGATGGCCGACCGCGTCGCCGTCATGTATGCCGGCCGCATTGTCGAGCAGGGGCCTGTGCGCGATGTGCTGCAGTCGCCGGCGCATCCCTACACACGGGGACTGCTCGAGTCGATGCCCGGGGGCACCCCGGGGCAGCGCCTGCGTGCGATTGATGGCACCGTGCCCTCGCCAGATGCCCGCCCCGAGGGGTGTGCCTTTGCTCCGCGGTGCCGCGAGGCGCGGCCTGGCTGTTCGACGGTGCGACCCCGTGAGGTGTTGCTCACGGAATCGCGGCGTGTGACCTGCCATCTCTACACGGGCGATGTGCCGGCGGCAGCCGATGGCCAGGCGGAGGCGCGCGCATGACACCCCTGCTCGAGGTCGCGGGCCTGTCGAAACACTTTGTGACGCGACGCGGCTGGCTGCGGCCGCCGCACACCGTGCGGGCGGTCGAGGACGTGTCGTTCGCGATTGCGCCCGGCGAGACCTTTGCCCTCGTGGGTGAGTCGGGCAGCGGCAAGAGCACCACGGGGCGCTGCGTGCTGCGGCTGACCGAGCCGACCAGTGGAGCCGTGCGGTTCGACGGCGAGGATGTGCTGGCCTTTCCGCCAAAGCGCCTGCGGGCGGCACGCCGCGACATGCAGATGGTCTTCCAGGACCCGTACACGTCGCTCAACCCGCGGATGCGGGCGGGCGCCATCGTGGCCGAGCCCCTCGAGATTCATCGCGTAGGGTCGTCGGCCTCGCGTCGTGATCGTGTGGCCGAGCTGCTGGCGCTGGTCGGGCTCGATGCCGCGCACATGAGCCGATACCCGCACGAGTTCAGCGGCGGGCAGCGGCAGCGGCTGGGGCTGGCGCGCGCGCTGGCACTCGAGCCGAAGTTTCTGGTCGCCGATGAGCCGGTCTCGGCCCTCGATGTCTCGATTCAGGCGCAGGTCATCAACCTGCTGATGGACCTGCAGGCCAGGCTCGGCCTGACGTATCTGTTCATTGCGCATGACCTGCGGCTGGTGCGGCACATTGCCACGCGGGTGGGGGTGATGCACCAGGGCCGGCTGGTCGAGGTGGGCCCGACGGCCGAGCTCTTCGAGCGGCCAGCCCACCCCTATACGCAGCAGCTGCTGGCCTCGATTCCCTCACTCGATCCCGACGCCAGGCGACGCGCGTCCTAGCGGGCGGAATGATGGTTGCCGGGTCGCTCACCACTAGGGTGAGAGACGTCAGACGTTGAACTTGAACACCAGCACGTCGCCGTCTTTCACGACATACTCTTTGCCTTCCATCCGGTAGAGGCCCTTTTCCCTAGCGGCGGCGACCGAACCACAGGCGACGAGGTCGTCATAGGCCACGGTCTCGGCCTTGATGAAGCCGCGCTCGAAATCAGAGTGGATGACGCCGGCCGCCTTCGGGGCCGTGTCGCCGACGTGAATCGTCCAGGCGCGCACTTCCTTTTCGCCCGCAGTGAAGTAGGTCTGCAGGCCGAGCAGGTGATAGGTCGCGCGGATCAGGGCGCCGACGCCGCTTTCGCGCACGCCGAGTTCCTGGAGGAAGGCCATGCCTTCCTCTTCGCTGAGGTCGATGAGCTCGCTCTCGATCTGCGCCGAGATGACGACGGCCTCGCACGACAGATGCGTGCGCACATAATCGCGCACGCGCTGCACATAGGGATTGGCATCGGCCGTGGCCAGTTCGCTGTCGCGCACGTTGCAGGCGAAGATCGTCGGCTTGTCGCTCAGGAGGAAGCACTGGCGGGCAATGGCACGCTCGTCTGCCGTCAAGTCGACCGTCAGCGCCGGACGACCGGCCTCCAGTGCCTCGATGAGCTTGTTGAGCACGGCCTCTTCGGCCTGCGCGTCCTTGTCACCCCGCTTGGCGTCCTTGGCCACGCGTTCCCGTTTCCGCGTCGCCGAATCGAGATCGGCGAGCATCAGCTCGGTGTTGATGACCTCGATGTCGCGCACCGGGTCGACGGTGCCCGACACGTGATGCACGTCGTCATCCTCGAAGCAGCGCACCACCTGGACGATAGCGTCGACTTCGCGGATGTGAGTGAGGAACTTGTTCCCCAGCCCCTCCCCCTGACTGGCGCCCTTCACGAGGCCGGCGATGTCGACAAACTCGATAGCGGCGGGAATGACCACCGAGGTCTTCGCGATGGCCTTGAGCACGGCGAGGCGTGCATCGGGCACGGTGACTATCCCGACGTTCGGATCGATGGTGCAGAAGGGATAGTTGGCCGCCTCGGCCTTGCGGGTTCGGGTGACGGCATTGAAGAGGGTCGACTTGCCGACATTGGGCAGACCGACGATTCCGGCGCGCAGCATAGTCGTACAGGATAGCGCGGCCGCGATACGATCGGCGAATGACATCGGCACCGCTGCAGTGCAGCGTCCGCACCTGCGGGGCCTCTCTCGAGTCTCAGGGGCGCACCTGGCGGTGCACCCACGGGCACAGCTTTGACGTGGCGCGCGAGGGCTACGTGAACCTCCTGCAGCCGCAGGATCGGCGCTCGGCCCAGCCCGGTGACCCGGCCGAGGCCGTGGCCGCACGCGCCTTCCTCGGCGCCGCGGGGGTGGGGCGGGCGCTCAACCAGTGGCTGGGCGACCGCGTGTCCGCCGAGGCGGGGCTCGCGGCCGACGAGGTGCTGCTCGACGTCGGCTGCGGCACGGGCGACACGCTCGCCTGTCTGGCCGAGGGCTGTTCATGCATCCGGGTGGGCATCGACCTGTCGACCGACGTGGCACGGCGTGCCATCCGTCGCGCGCCAGGGGCGACCATCGTGGTGGCCAATGCCGACCGCCACTGGCCCCTGCAGGCCCAGTCGGTGACGGTGGCGCTGTCGCTGCACGCGCGCCGGCATCCGGCCGAGGCGGCCCGTGTGCTGCGGCCCGGCGGCCTCCTCGTGGTGGCCGTGCCCGCGGCTGACGACCTGCACGAGCTTCGGCAGGCCCTGCACGGGGCCGGGAGTACCCGCGAACGACTGACGGCGGTCATCGAGGCCCACGCCGATGGCTTCCACTGCGAGGCACAGGTGCGGGTGCGGCAGACGTTGTGGTTCGAACCCGACACGCTTCGGGCCCTGCTCCAGGCGACCTACCGGGGACAGCGGACGCAGGCGGCCGAACGCGCGACGACGTTGTCGGGGATGTGGGTGACGACCGCGTCGGATGTGGCGATGCTGCGGCGGGGGTGAGCCGCAACAGGGGCATGACCCAAGGGCCATGCCCCCGTCTGGAGGGTGACTGGAACGTCAGGCGTGCGCCGACGCGAAAGGTGCGCGGCGACAGCACGGCCGTGGGTCGCAGGAAGGCCGTGCCCGTGGTGACCGTGCGGGTTTCGACGGCGTTGCTGTTGGTGATACTGAACGCATCGGCCAGCAGGCGCAGGCGCAGCGAGCCCTTCAGGGTGACGGTCTTGTCGACACGGATGTCGAACACGGTGATATTGTCCTGCCGCCGCGCATTCTGCGCCTCGGCGTCGATGGTGCCGGCGGTGATCACGCTGGTGGAGTGACGGCCTGCGAGAAGCCCCGGTCATGCCGGATCGGCCCCGAGCCGCGCGTAGTAGTCGGCCACCTGGGCCGCGGCGCCTGCGCGCGTATAGAGGTCGGGCACCCGCGTCGCCATCGCCTGGCTGATGACACGTGCGATGTCCTCCGGCAGCTGTCCCCCGGGGAACGAGCGCGAGTCGGCACCGCCATGCTCGGCATTGAGGCCGAAATCGGTGTAGACCACGCCCGGCGAGACCAGCGTCAGCTGGATGCCGGGATGCGTCGCCTGCATCTCGTCGCGCATCATGATCGTCAGGGCGTTCAGGAAATGCTTGGCCGCTGTATACGCCGAACGAGGCAGCGCATAGGGCAGCCGGCCGAGCATCGACGACACGTTGATGATGTGGCCGGTGCCACGGTCACGGAAGTGCGGCAGCACCGCCTGCATGCCGTAAAGGGCCGTCAGCACATTGACGTCCATCATGTGCTGGATGTCGTCGGCCGTGAGGGCCGAGGGCATCCGCGTGATGCCGCGGCCGACGTTGTTGACCCACACATCGATGCGGCCGGACTGTGCGAGCGTCGACGCGGCGACGCGGTCGGCATCGTCCCTGCGGGTCATGTCGGCCACGATGGTATGCGTGGGGCCCGGGCACGACCGGGCAACCGCCGCGAGCGCATCCCCCCGACGGGCCACCAGGACGACCGTGTGGCCCTCTCCGGAGAGCTGCCGGGCCGTGGCAGCCCCGATGCCGCTGCTGGCACCCGTGACGACGATGACGGACGCTGACATGGGCGCAGTGTAATGCTTCGGGCCGTATAATTTTCGGATGGCCGAACTGCACCCCATCATCGTTCACTTCACTGTTGCGCTCACGGTCGTAGGTGTGCTGCTGCGTCTGGTGTCACTGACCGGTCGCGTTCCGTTTGCCGGTCCGGCGGCGGCACTGCTCATCATCGTGGCGGCTGCGACATCGGTGGCTGCAGTCACGTCGGGCGACGATGCGCACGGACCGGTCGAGCGCGTGCCGGGTGCGCGTCCCGCCGTCGTCCCCGTCGAGCATGAGGAATGGGGTGAGCGCGCCCGAAACGCACTGCTGGTCGTGGCGGCCCTCGAACTGGCCGCACTGGCCCTGCGCCGGAGTCCCCGCGTGCGCCTGGTGCATGCCGCGTCGGCGGCCTTCGGTCTGATGGCCCTGTTCATGGTCTACGAGGCCGGTGAGCATGGCGGCGATCTCGTCTACGCGTACGCCGGAGGGGTGGGCATCCGCAGCGGTGACCCGCGCGATGTCGAGCGCCTGCTGGTGGCAGGGGCCTATCATCAGTCGCAGGCCGATCGGAAGGCGGGCCGTGCCGACCAGGCGGCGGCGCTCGCCGACATGCTCGCCGAGCGGTTCCCGTCCGATGTGGAGGTGCAGCTGATGGCCGCCGAGTCGCAGCTGGTGGATCGGAAAGCGCCTGAGGCCGCGCTCCGCATCTTGACCGGGGTGGTGCCTGTGGCGGCCAATCGCGCCGCCGTGTCGCGCCGCGTGTCGTTGCTGGCTGATGCCTACGAACAGCTGGGCCGGCCGTCGGATGCGATGGCCGCCCTCGAGGCGGGCATTACCCTGCTTGGGGAAAATCCGCGCCTGCAGAGCCGCCTCGACACGCTCAGAGAGACCGCGGCCAGCCCGCGCCAGCCCTGATCGCGGCATCGACGAGGGCACGCGTGTCTGCCTCCGAGGCGAGACGCGCGTGCACCTCGTGCACGCCCGTGTCGCGCATGATCTGTGCGACCGAGTGGGGGCGCACTGTGCCGGCCGCGACCACCGTCAGGCCTGTACCTGCCTGTTCGACCAGTCGCCGGAGCACAGCAGTGCCCTCGGCCGCGGTGGGCGCCCCGCCCGATGTCAGCAGGCGCGCCACGCCGTAATCGAACAGGTCATCGATCGCCGCCACCTGATCACGCACCACATCAAAGGCCCGATGGAAGGTCACCTTGCCGGGATGCGCCGCCCACGCCCACGTGGCGAGGGCCTTCCGGTGAATGGTGCCCTCGGCCGTCACGGCCCCGACGGCCACGCCCTCGGCGCCCCTGGCCATGGCGTGCTGCACCTGTCCGGTCATCCGATCGATTTCCCCGTCAGAGTAGATAAAATCACCGGGTCGACAGCGGATCAGCACGACCACGGGAATGGTGACTCGTGCGAGGATCTGGTGCAGCACCAGCGGATCGGGGGTGACGCCGTGTTCGTCCGGGCGGGCGCACACTTCGAGGCGCCGGGCGCCGCCCTGTTCCGCGGCCACGGCCTCGTCCACGGTCGAGACGCAGGCTTCGACGACGATGGTGGGGGAGGGCATGCGTGCCCTATTGTGACCGAGGGTTCGATTCCATGCGCACATCGCTTCTGCTTCCTCTGATTCTGCTGCTCTCGGCCGCATGCTCGACGCCCGACGCGCCGTCCACGTCGGCGACGCCTGCCGCACCGACTGAGCGCCGCTATCTGCTCGAGCGCGTCGACGACGCCGCGGTCGTGCAGTTGTATGCCGACGGCTTTTCGGCGTTGCCCCTGCGCGAGAAGACGCTCATCTATCACCTTACGCAGGCGGTGCTGGCCGGGCGCGACATCTACATCGACCAGAAGCATCCGCGCGCACTCGAGATGCGTGGCGTGCTCGAGCAGATCGTGGCGCATCCCTCGGCCGTGGAGGCGGCGACCCTCGCCGAAATTACGCGCTATACCAAGCTGTTCTGGCTGAACAATGGCCCGTACAACAACCTGACCGCGCGCAAGTTCGTGCTCACCTGCACGCCCGAGGCACTGCGGGCGGCGGCGACGGCAGCGGCGGGGCAGGGCGCGCGCTATGCGACGCGCGAGGGTGAAACGCTCGAGGCGCTGCTCGCCCGGCTGCAACCGATGTTCTTCGACCCGGCGGTCGATCCGATTGTGACCAACAAGAATCCGGCCCCGGGGCAGGACCTGCTGCTGGCCAGCGCCAACAACCTCTACTCGGGGGTGTCGATGGCCGACCTCACGGGCTTCCGCGAACAGTACGGCCTCAACTCGCGGCTGGTGAAACGCGACGGCCGCCTCGTCGAGGAGGTCTACAAGGCCGATGGTCTCTATGGCCCGCAGATTCGCGAGATCATCCGCCATCTGGAAGCCGCGCAGCCGTTTGCCACGCCGGCGATGGCGAAGGCACTGGCGGCGCTGGTGACGTTCTACCGTACGGGCGAGATGCGCGACCGCGAGGCCTATGACATCGCGTGGGTGCAGGACAACAACTCGCCGGTTGACACCATCAACGGGTTCATCGAGGTGTATCTCGATGCCCGCGGCATCAAGGGCAGCTGGGAGGGCATCGTCTCGTATGTGAATCAGGAGAAGACCCAGCGCATCAGGACCATCGCTGCGCAGGCCCAGTGGTTCGAGGATCACATGCCGTGGGATGCGCAGTACCGCAAGCCCAATGTGCAGGGCATTGTGGCCAATGCGATCGACGTGGTGGTGGAAGCGGGCGACTCGGGTCCCGTTACGCCGATTGGCATCAATCTGCCCAACGATCAGGCGATTCGCGAGCAGTACGGCAGCAAGTCGGTGGCGTTGTCGAACGTGGTGGAAGCCTATAACCAGTCGACACCCGGGACGATGCGCGATGAGTTTGTGTGGACGCCCGAGGAAGGCGCACGCTCGGCCAGACATGCGGAGTTTGCCAGTGCGCTCACGACCGACATGCACGAAGTCATCGGGCACGCATCGGGTCGACAGTCAGCGCGGCTGACCGAGCCGCCGCAGGCCTACATCAAGGAGTATTTCTCGGCGCTCGAGGAGGGCCGGGCCGATCTCGTGGGGCTGTATTTCATTGCCGATCCCAAACTGGTGGAACTGGGCATCATTCCGGCCGCCGATCAGGCCGCCGTGGTGCAGGCCGAATACGAGTCATACACACGGAATGCGCTGGTGCAGCTGCGCCGCATTCGCGAGGGCAACCAGATCGAGGAAGACCACATGCGCAACCGCCAGATGATTGTGCGGTGGCTGATGGCCAACACGAAGGCCATCGAGCAGCGCACCCGCGACGGCAAGACCTTCCTGGTGATGGTCGACGCGGCGGCGTTCAGGGCGGGTGTCGGCACACTGCTCGCCGACGTGCAGCGCATCAAGTCGGAAGGCGACTATGCGGCGGCCAAGGCCCTGTTCGATGCGCATGGCGTGCGGTTCGACCCGGCGCTGCGCGACGAAGTGGTGCGGCGCGTCGATGCGCTGAATCTGCCGTCGTACACGGGATTTGTGATGCCGGTGCTGACGCTGGTTCGCGGTGCGGACGGCAGCACCACTGACGTGACCATCAGCTATCCGATGGATCTGACGGCGCAGATGCTGTCGTTCTCGGGTGTGCGACCGACGCCCTGACGCGGCTGTGCAGACGTTCCGGCTTGCGCTGCACGCCGCGTATGCGTGTGGACACTCCGGCGTCTGCTGCACCTCGGGCTGGGCTATTCCGGTCGAACGCCATCGGCAGCCGCGGCTGGCGGCGCGTGCGGAGGCGTTGACCACTACGCGCATCACCTGGCTGACCCCGGCCCCGGGCGGGGCGCCGGATGAGGTGGCCGGTGTGCTGGCGCAGCGCACCGACGGCGCGTGCGTCTTCCACGCGCAGGGGCGCGGATGCCTGGTCCATGACGCGCGTCCGGTCTCGTGCGAGCACTTTCCCTTTGTCGTGGTGGTCGACCCGCGGGGCGTGCACGTGTCGCTGTCGCACTATTGCCCGACGGCCGCGGCGCTTCTGTTCAGTCGAGACGCGTCGCTCGAGATTGTCGCTGGCGACCCTGTGCTGCCCGACGGACGACTGCCCGAGGGACTCGACGCGCGCGAGGCGCTGCCTCCGGTCGCCGGGGGGGCGGGTACTCCGAGGCTCATGGAGTGGAACGAGGTGTCTGCGTGGGAGCAGCAGGCCGTGCGGCGGTGGGCGGCCTCGGCGTGCGAGACGCCACCGACTCCTGATGCGGCTGCGCTCGCGGCTGTGTATGCCACGGTGCCGGCGGGTCTGCCGGCGTGGTACGTGCCTGCTGACCTGACCGGGGCCTGGGTGCGATGGGGCCTCACTGGATGGCACACCTGGCACACCGTGATCGGCCGCTACCTGGCAGCCAGGGTCGTGGCGTCGTGGGCGCTGCATCTCGGCGAGGGCGTCGCGCTCGTCGACGCCTCGGTGGCCCAGGCGCGGAACGTGTTGCAGGGGGAAGTGGCGCGGATCTGCGGCTCCGAGCAGGCGCCGCTCACACAGGCACGACTGACGCGGGCGATCAGGCAGGCCGATCTGCTGCTGCTGCACCATGCCGACCTGCGCGCATTGGCTGACCTAGCGGCGAACACTCTATCATGAGCGGCGTGACCTTTCGTTCCCTGATGCCGCTGCTGGCGGCTGGTGTGCTGGCGACCAGTGTGATGGCCCGTCCGCAGTCACAGGAACCGTCTGCCGCGAGCGACGCGTTTCGACTGACGCGGGTGGCAGAGGGCGTGTATCACGCTGTGGGCACCGGCGTGATGCCCGTCGGCAGCAACGCGGTCGTCATCATCAACGAGGATGACGTGGTGCTGGTTGATTCGCACAGCACGCCTGCGGCTGCCGAGGCGCTGCAGCGGCAGGTACGGCGCCTGACCACCAAGCCGGTGCGTGTGGTCATCAATACGCACTTCCACTGGGATCATGCGCACGGCAATCAGGTCTATGGCTCCGGCGTCGAGATCATCGGCCACGATTTCACGCGCCGCATGCTGGCCAGCGGAGCATCGATGCGGGGCCGGTCGTATGACATGTTCATCGGGGGGCTGCCGGCTCAGGTAGAGCAGCTGCGCACGCGCATCGCGCAGACGCCCGAGGGCCCCGACCGCGCCACGCTGCAGCAGCAGCTGGTCTCGCAGGAGCGCTATCTGGACGCCACCAGAGCGGTTGTGCCGACGCCGCCCACCACCGTCGTGCGCGATCGCCTCGTGCTGACGCGCGGGTCGCGCGAAATCCACCTGCGCTTTCTGGGCCGCGGGCACACGGGTGGTGACCTCGTGGTCTACCTGCCGCGCGAGCGCCTGGTGGCGACTGGAGACCTGCTCACGGCCGGGCCCGCCTATCTCGGTGACGGCTACTTTGCCGACTGGCTGACGACGCTTGATGCGCTGCGCGGGCTCGACTTCGAGACCGTGCTGCCCGGGCATGGCGATGCATTGACCGGAAAGGCACGCATCGACCACTTCCAGGCCTACCTCCGTGACTTCCTCGCGCAGGTGCGTCGGCTGCACGCCGAGGGCCTCAGTGCCGAGGAAGCGGCACGGCGCATCGACCTCCGGTCGCACGCCGAGCACTATCCGACGATTCGGGAAGCAGGCATCCTCAGCCACGGCGTCTATCGCGCCTACGATGAGCTTGACGGACGCACCCCCGACGCACCGGGACCGCTGCCGTGGTAACAGTCGCCACGTGGAACGTGAACGGCGTGCGGGCGCGCCTGGCTGATGTCGATGCCTGGCTGACGGACGTGCGCCCCGATTTGGTCTGCCTGCAGGAACTGAAGGCCGAGCCCGACCAGGTGCCGGAACCGTTGCGTCACCATCCCGAGTACTGGTCGGTGTGGCACGGGCACAAGGGCTATTCGGGCGTCGCCCTGATGATCCGCAAGTCGATCGTCGCCACCTCTCCGCGCTGGCACGTGCCCGCCTGTGATTTCGAAACGCGCATCGTCACCGCACAGGTGCCGATCGGGCCGCATCTGGTGACGCTGGCGTCGGTGTATGTGCCCAATGGCGGGAAGGACTATGACGCCAAGCTGCGGTTCCTCGGCGACCTGCAGGCCTGGGCCGCCGAGACCCGGCGACAGGCGGGTCCGGTGCTGCTGTGCGGCGATCTCAATGTGGCGCGCACCGACCGCGACATTCACCCGAAGGAACGTCGCCCGCAGCAGATCGGCACGCGCACCGACGAGCGCGGGTTGATAGAGGCCCTGCTCAGCGACGCACTCGTGGACGTCGGTCGTGCGCTCGACCCCGACAACGACGCGCTGTTTACCTGGTGGCCGCCCTGGCGACAGATGAAGCTGCGCAACATCGGCTGGCGCATCGACTATGTGCTGGCCTCGCAGGAACTGGCCGCACTGGCCACGCGCAGCGACGTGCTGCGCGAGACCGGGTCGAGCGATCACGGGCCGCTGGTGGTGACCCTGACGCTCGGCGAGCCGCACGACCCCACGGCTGCAGGAGCAGAGTCATGACCATGCGTTCCCTGATGCCGATGCCATTCGTGGCGACCTGGCTGCTGGCGGCGTCGATGTTGCCTGCCGCACAGGCGCACGCGCAGACGGCCACGCCTGAACGGCCCGATGTGATCTACGTGCCGACACCGATGGCCGTGGTGGACGCCATGCTGCAGCTGGCGAAGGTCACCAGCGCCGATGTGGTGTACGACCTCGGCTGCGGCGATGGGCGCATTCCGGTCACCGCGGCGAAGAAGTTCGGGGCGCGCGGGGTGTGCATCGACATCGATCCCGAGCGCATTCGCGAAGCCGACGAACACATCGCCCGCAGTGGCGTCGGCGACAAGGTGCGGACGGTGCAGGGCGACCTGTTTCAGCAACCGCTCGGCGAAGCGACCGTGGTCACCGTCTATCTGCTCGATTCGATCAACGAGCGCCTGCTGCCGAAGCTGCGCCGTGAACTGAAACCAGGCACGCGCATCGTGTCGCATGCCTTCCGCATGGGCGCGTGGGAGCCGGAGCAGACGCTGACCGTCGATGGCCGACGCATCTTCTTCTGGACGATTCCTCCGCGCTGATCGCTGGCGCAGGGGGCTGCTGGCGGCCGCGCTGGTCGCACTGCTGACGGCGCTGACGGTCGCGACCACTGGCGGCGGGGCCGGCGTGCTGCTGGGCCTGCGGCTGTCGATGCGCTCGCCGCGTGGCGCGTTGTGGGTGGCCGGCGGCCTTGTGCTGCTGTGGATGACGCTGGCGGTCCGCGCCGGTGCCGTACGACGTGATGTCGACATGTGCGGCGACACACTCGACCGGCACCTGGTTCACCTGCCGAAGCTGTTGGCCCTCGGCATGCTGATCGGCACGTGGTCGCTCGGTACGGCGTCACCCGCCGGGGCCGATGCCTCGGGCTATCTCAGTCAGGCAGCCCTGTGGGCCCACGGACATCTGTATCTTGCTGATGACCTGGTGCGCATTCCGGAGTGGCCCGCTGTGCCCATGGTGAGTGTGCCGCTGGGATGGCGCCCCGCACTGATGCCCGCAGCGCAGGTGCCGACGTATGCGGCAGGGCTGCCGCTGCTGATGGCTCCACTGTGGGCGATTGGCGGTGATGCCGCGGCGCGACTGGTGACCGCCGGCGCGGCGGCGGTGCTGGTGCTGATGGCCGGTGCTCTGGGACGCACGACCGGAGGCGCCGCGGGCGGCGCCGTGGCAGCCGCACTGATCGTCGCCTCGCCAACCGTGTGGCATCAGTCCCTCGGCGTGATGAGCGACGTGCCTGCCGCTGCGGCGTGGGCGCTGGCGTGGCACGGTGCAGCCAGGCAGCATGCGGGGCAGACCGGGGCCATGACCGCGCTGGCCGTGCTGATCAGGCCCAACCTTGCGCCGCTCGCCCTGCTGCCATGCTGGGTGCTGGCGTCGTGGGCCAGGCGACGCGTGGCCGCCTGTGGGTGGTGGCGGCGGGTCTTGTGGTCGCAGGCCTGCAGTGGCAGTGGTATGGATCGCCTCTGCAGTCGGGCTACGGAACAACAGCCGAGCTGTTCTCGGCTGCCTACATCACCACCAACATCGGCTTGTATGCGGGGTGGATGCTCGAGGCCGAGTGGCCGATGCTGGTCGCCCTCATGATGGTGGCCGTGGGCATGGCCCTGCCTGCGGGGGATGACGCACGCCCATCGCACGCGTGGCCGTTCGTGTGCTTTACCGCGGGTGTGATCGCGGCCTACCTCATCTATGCACCGTTCGAGCGCTGGACGTACCTGCGGTTTCTGCTGCCCGTGTGGGCTCTGCTCGCTGCCGCAGCGGGAGGGGCGGCACAGCGCATCCTGGCACTACTGACACGGCCCCAGGCGGCCCTCGGGACGCTGACACTGGCGGCGGTGCTGCTCGCCACCGGGGCGTGGCGTGCACGCCAGCTTGAGGTCTGGGCGTTCACGCCGCTGGCGAATCGCGTGACGGCCCTGGCCGAGGAACTGCGCCCTCGACTCGAGGGCCGCACCGTGCTGGTGGCGGGCGAGCAGAGCGGCGCCATGCGCCACCTGACCTCAGCGCCGATCATCCGCTGGGATGCGGTCGACACGGTCACGCTGCAGCGCGCCCTGACCGCCGCTCGGCGCGACGGCTGGCAGGTGTGGTGGGTGCTCGATCAGTCGGAAGAAGTGCTGGTGCGTCAGCGGCACGCCGCCTTGCCCGCTCGCGCCATCGATCGCCCGGCCGACCTGGCGGCCGGGCGCCTGCTGGAAACACGGGCCTGGCGGGAGCCCTGATCGCGACCGGATGCGCTGTGACGCACCCGGCCCGGTCATCACGCGAGCGGGTCGCCGGTGAACAACGGTTCGGTGTCGAGCGTCTGCGGACCGTTCTCGGTGCACAGGGCAAACTTCGAGGGATACATCGACACGGCTGCCCACTGGCCACGCGTATTGAGCACATAAAAGTTGAGCCCGAAGTTCGGCAGGCCGCGACTGTTCAGCAGCCGCTTCTCCACGGTGTTCTTCTGCACGCGCCGCAGCGCCTCCATGGCCGCATCCTTCGGAGATCGACCCTGACGCATCTGCTCGACGATGAGGAACGACGAGAGGTTGTAGAGGTTGGCCTCACCACGCCCGGTCGATCCTGCGGCACCGACGTCGCCGTCGACATAGAGGCCGGCCCCGAGAATGGGCGAGTCGCCCACGCGCCCGGGAATCTTCCACGCCATGCCGCTTGTCGTCGTCACGCCGCAGATCTCGCCGCGCGAGTTGATGCCGTCGCAGTTGATCGTGCCCCAGAAATGATTGGGATCGATGAGACCGTCGCGCACCATCGACAGGCCGGCGACCAGCGCGGCGTCGCCGCGTCGTGCGGGGTCGAGATAGTGCTGGGGATCGACGCGCCGCTTCCACTCGAGCCACAGCTTCCGCGAGGTTGGCGTATTGAGGTCGCCTTCGACGGTGAAGCCGAGGCGCCGTGCAAACTCCTGCGCGCCAGTACCCGTCAGCAGGTGATGGTCGGTCTGATCCATCACGGCGCGCGCCACCAGCGACGGCGTGCGGACGCCCTCGATGCCCGAGACGCCACCGGCCTGCTTCCGGGGGCCGTGCATGCAGCACGAATCGAGCTGCACCACACCATCGGCATTCGGCAGGCCACCGTAGCCAACGCTGGTGTCTCCCGGGTCGAGCTCGCAGAGATTGACGCCGGCGATGAGCGCGTCGAGCACATCGGTGCCGCCGGTCATGAGGTCGAAGGCCAGCTGCACGCCGGTCTTCGGCCCGCCATTGCGGTAGACATTGCCGTTATCGGAGGCAATGACGACGGGCTTGATGCCGGTCTGCACGGCGGGGGCCTGACCGAACAGTCGGGTGGAGGCGGTCAGCGCAGCGCCGGCGGCAGCACCGGTCTGCACGAACTGGCGACGAGTCAGCGGGGTCGACATCGGGGAGACTCCTTGAAAGGGTGGCGCCATGCTAGCAGAAGGCCCGGCAGGGGATAATCGATGGGCGATGGCTGGCACGACACGCACCCCCTTCATGCGGCTGGCACTGTGGACGACCGCGCTCACCTACGCGCTGATTCTGGTGGGCAGCCTCGTCAGGGCCTCGGGCGCCGGACTCGGCTGTCCCGACTGGCCGCGCTGTTTCGGCTCGTGGATTCCCCCGATGTCGGTCGAGGCGCTGCCGCCGCAGTTTTCCGCCGACCAGTTCAATGCCACGCTCATGTGGACCGAATACCTCAATCGCCTGCTCGGCGTGACGGTCGGCTTCTTCATCTTCGGCACGGTTCTGTCCGCGTGGCGACACCACCGTCGCGAAGGGCACATCCGGTGGCCGTCGGTGGCGGCACTGCTGCTGACCGGCTATGAGGGCTGGCTCGGCGGACGCGTGGTCGCACATGAGCTGGCCCCGTGGATTGTGACCGCCCACCTCGTGGTGGCCATCGTGATCGTGCAGCTGCTGCTGTACGCCACGGCCTACGCCTGGTACCGTCGGCCGCAGGCCGCGTCTGCCGCGCTGCCTCCCGAAGAGGCGGCACACCGCCGCACGCTGGCCCTCACCATTGCCGCCACCATCGTCCTGACGTATGTGCAGGTGGCGCTCGGGACGCAGGTGCGCGGTGCCGTCGATGACGGACTCGATGCCGGAGTGGCACGGGCCGTGGTGCTGTCGACGGTGGGATGGTGGGACGGGGCCCACCGCGTGCTCTCACTCGGCGTGGTATCGATGACGCTGGTGTCGCTGCTGGTCGTGTGGTCTCGCCACACGCATGAACGACTCGTGCGTCGCTGGACGCACATTGTCGTGGGCCTCGCCGTGGCACAGACGCTGCTCGGTGCCGGCCTGGCCTACGTGGCGCTGCAGCCGGCACCCCAGGTGCTGCACCTGAGCCTGGCGAGCCTGCTGATGGGCGCCCAGCTGGTGCAGTGGCTGGTCGTGCGCTGGGAGGCGGCCCCGGAGGCGTGGTGACGCCGCTGCTGCTGGCCTATCTGAGCGTGACGGCCCTGCTGGTGCTGACACCGGGGGCCACGACCGCCGTGGTGGTGCGCCAGACACTGGCCGGCGGACACCGCACAGGACTGGCCGCCGCGTTCGGCGCTGCGGCGGCCAATGCGACCCATGCCTCTCTCGCCGGGCTCGGGCTGTGGGTCGCCGTCGGTCGCTGGCCGTTCGTGCTGTCGGTCATCAGGCTTGGAGGCGCGCTGTATCTGGCGTGGCTGGGTGTGTCGAGCCTGCGTCGCGTGGCGCAGTCGTGGACGCTGGCCCCGGCGGTGCTCGACACCGATCGCCAGGTGTCATCGGCGGGTGCCGACCGGCCGCATCGCACGGCTTTTCTCGAGGCCGTGGGCGTCAACCTGCTCAACCCGGCCATCATCAGCTTCTATCTCGCGGTCGTGCCGACCTTTGTGCCCCCGAATCCGCCGCGCGGCTACTATGCGCTGCTGGCGGTGTCGCACGTGTCGATGGCCTTCGCGTGCCACTCGGCCTGGGTGATGGCCTTCCACGGGCTGCGACGCATCGTGGCCCGCAGGGACGTGGGCCGCACACTCGATGTGCTGACCGGCACCGCGATGCTGTGGCTCTCGTGGCGTGTCGGGGCTGAGCTGCTGCCCTAACGCGGTCCCGTGGACTCGTCCGCGGTCGGCCTGCCTGCGGCTGCGGTCTCAGCACGCTGTTGCCGATAGCGCGACGTGAAGAGCGCCGGGGCGCCGCCGGTATGCAGGAACACCACCGTCTCGTCCGGGCCGATCGCGCCCTGGCGGATGTGCCGCAGCAGGGCCGCACACCCCTTGGACGTGTAGCACGGGTCGAGCAGGATGGCTTCGGTCTGTGCGAGGAGCTCGATCGCGTCGAGTCCCTCGGCGGTGGGAATACCGTAACCCTCGCCGATGAAGCCCTGTTCGGTGAACAGATCCTCGTGCGTCACGCGGGTGTCCACGCCGAGCAGTGCTGCCGCATCGTTCGCCGCGCGTCTGGCGCGTTCAATTTTTTCGGGTTCACCGGCACTGACCGCCACGCCCCAGAGACGATAGGGTGCGTCGCTCAGCTTTGCCCCCAGCGTGAGGCCTGCTTGTGTGCCTCGTGACCCGCTGGCGTAGTAGAGGCGCGACGGCGCAATCTGCAGGGCCTGCAACTGGGCCACCAGTTCGGCCGTGCCCTGCACATAGCCGAGCGTGCCCACCGGACTCGAGCCACCCACCGGAATCACATACGGCACGCGCCCGGCGGCCTGCTCGTCGGCCACCGCCTGCGCCACCACCGGGGCATCATCGCCCACCGCCAGCATGGGATCGGTGGACGGTACCAGACGGATCTCGGCGCCGAACAGGTGATCGAGCAGGAAGTTGCCTTCGAGGGCCGGTGCCTCGCTGTGTGCGGTGAGCACGAGGATGCACCGGAGGCCGGCGATGCGGGCCGCCGCCGCTGTCATTCGTGCGTGATTCGACTGCACGGCCCCGGTGGTGATCAACGTGTGTGCCCCGGCGGCCAGGGCATCGGCCACCAGATACTCGAGCTTGCGCGCCTTGTTGCCCCCGAGCCCGAGCCCGGTCAGGTCGTCCCGCTTGATCAGAATGCGGGGGCTGCGTGCCGGGCCCCCCAGAGCCTCGCGCAGCCGCACCGCGTCGGTGATGGGCGTCGGCAGGACGGCGAGCGGTACACGGGGCCTATGATCCATACAAAACCTTTCCACCGATGATCGTCTTCACCACGCGTGTGTTCAGCAGCGCGTCATCAGGCACGGTCAGCAGGTCCTGTGACAGCACGGTGATGTCTGCCAGCTTGCCCACCGACAGCGACCCCTTGATGGCCTCTTCGCGTGCGGCATACGCGGCATTCCATGTGTATGACCGCAACGCCTGCTCGCGCGTCATGCGCTGGTTGCCGTAGAACACCGACCCGTCGCGTGTGCGCCGCGTGACGGTGGCGTGGAAGTTGGCGATCGGGTCGATGCGTTCGACGGGCACATCGGTACCATTGCTGACGATGACGCCGGCGTCGAGGAAGGTCTTCCAGATATAGGCCCCCGAGGCGGCGCGATCGGGGCCAAGCCGGGCCAGCACATAGGGCGCATCGGACGTCGCGTGAATCCCCTGCATCGAGGCAATCACACCCAGCTGCGCGAAGCGGGGCACATCGGCGGGCGACACATGCTGTGCATGCTCGATCCGCCATCGCCAGTCGCTGCGCTCTGGATGGGCGCGGAAGGCGGCCGCATACACATCGAGTGTTTCGCGGTTAGCCCGATCACCGATGGCGTGCACGGCCAGCTGCGTTTCCGTCTCGGCCGCGATGGTGGCGGTCTCGGCAATCTGGGCCATGGGCACGGTGCTGAGTCCGGTGCTGCCCGGGGCATCGCTGTAGGGATCGAGCATCCAGGCGCCGCGCGAACCGAGTGCGCCGTCGGCGGTCACCTTGATGGCGGCCACCGTTAGCCGCTGTTCGGCCATGCCGATGACGCGTTCCTGCGGCAGCCGGGCCCGGAGCCGCTCGTTCGAATCGCGCACCATCACCCACAGGCGCACACCCAGTTGTCCGTCACGGGCCATCTGCTTGAAGAGCGCCACGGTCTCGAACGAACTGCCGGCATCCTGAAAACTGGTGATGCCGTGTTCGATGGCCGTCTGCGCGGCCAGTGTGACCTGGCGCTGCATGTCGGCCCGGCGTTCTTCGGGCGTGCGGGACGCCTGCCAGCGCTCGAGCGCCTGTTCGATGAGGCCCGAGGCGGTCTCTCGGAAGATGCCCGAGGGCTGCCCGCCGCGTCCCATGAGGATGTCACCACCCGCCGGCGCCTTCGTGGTGGATGTCACCCCCGCCAGTGCCATCGCGCGGGCGTTGGCCAGCAAGGCATGGCCGCTGGCATGTTCGAGGACGACGGGGTGGTTTGGCGCTACGGCGCTCAGGGCGTCGTGCACAGGGAAGCCTTCGACGGCAGGCACGGGCGGGGTAGACCATTTTTCCTGGTGCCAGCCGCGGCCCTGAATCCACGTGCCTGGTGCGGCGGTCTTCGCGGCTGCTGCGACGGCGGCCACGATCTCGTCGTAGCTCTTCATGTCCATCAGGTCGAGGACCATGCGCGACTGACCGAGCCCGAGGAAGTGTCCATGTCCCTCGATGAGGCCCGGCACGGCAGTCTGGCCGGCCAGGTCGATCACCGTCGTCTCCGGCCCCGCGTAGACGGCGAGAGCCTCATTCGTCCCGAGGGCCACGATGCGGTCGTTGCGGACGGCGAGGGCCTGCGCGGTGGGCCGATCCCGATCCATCGTGACGATGTGTCCGTTGCGCAGGAGGAGGGTGGCCGGCGAGACCTGTGGTGTTGAGGGGGTGCAGCCGAGGAGGCCGGCGACCGGGAGCAGCAGCAGGCGGAAGGCGAGACGCATGCCCAATTGTCGCCGCGTCGTGGGGAATTTCAACGGAAAGTGGCAGCGGCACACCTCGGCGTGCCGCCCGGGGACCTCAGGGACGCAGCGTGGCCAGTTCCTGGCGCGACAGGCGAATTTCTCCGTTGCGCGCGAATGGGGTCAGGGAGACAGGGCGCCCATTGACGATGAGTGTGACACCGTCGGCTGAGCCCACGGCCAGATAGACGGGAAAGCGTTCGAGGTCGAGGCTGGTTCCGCCGGCGATGCTGCGTTCCAGCGTGGCGTTATCGTCGAAGCGTGCGAAGACCCAGGTGCTGTTGCCGACGGCGACCCGAATGCCCTCAAGGGAGGTGTCGGTGTCGCGGGCACTGAACGGCACTGGCTCAGTCGGTGGGGGAGGAAGGTCGGCGTCAGGCGCGAGGGCCGACGTGCCCGAGGGTGCGAGGCCGGGCACTTCGTCAGAGGGTGGAGGCACAGACTCGGGTGCGGCCGGGGGTAGCCCCTGCGGTGGCGCGGAGGGCAGATCAGCGACGTTGATGGCCGCGGTCTGCAGAGGCAGCCAGTCGGGGCGGCTGCTCCAGACGAGATACCCGGCAGCCGAGAGGACGACGAGCGCCACGGCCGCAGCGGCCGGCAGCCGCGACCGCGTGGTGTCATCGTCAAAACTGACCGAGGGTTCGCCCACGTCGCCACGGGACGAGATGCGACCCGGGTCGGCCCCGGACCAGTCGATGCGGTGCAGGCGGTCGATGGGAAGGCCGACGGCGTCCACGTATTTCCGCAAGGCCATGCGGTAATACGAGAGGCCATAGAAGCCAATGAGTTCTGCCTGTTCGAGGCTGACCAGCTGGCGCTTGGATAGCAGGAGTCTGGCGGCCATCGCCTCCTCGGACAGGCCGCTGGCCTCTCGGGCCGCAGCCAGCTCTGCACCGAGGGTGCGGCAGGGCGGGGGCAGGGCACTCATATCGGTGTTTCCGTCGCCGACTCTATCACTGTCAGCCATGGTCGCCTATCGGCCTCAAGAGTTCCGGCGGCATGCCGATTAGGGTGGAGAGTCGTTCCGTCGCCATGCCTAAAGATCAGCGCCCCTCTCCTTCCGTTCCCCTTCAGGTGCTGGTCGTCGACCCCGACGACCTGACCCGACAGCAGGTGGCTGACTTCATGGCGGGCCAGTCGTTGCGGATCACGACCGCCGTCGACGGCCGGACGGCCATCGGCACCCTGCAGCGGTCGGGGGGACGCTACGGGCTGGTCGTGACCGAACTCAACCTGCCCGACGCCGACGGCTTCGCCATTCTGCACGCGGCGCGCCAGTCCCGCGCGACGTCGCAGGTGCTGATTGTGACCAGCCAGGCGTCGCTCGAGGCCGCGATTCTCGGGGTCAGAGTCGGGGCCGCTGACTATGTGCTGAAGCCGCTCGACCTCGACGAGTTCGAGCACACCTATCAGCGGGTGATGGAGCGCAGCAAGGAAGTGGAAATGCTGGGCGAGTTCACCTCGGGCACGCCGATGCACACCGTGGGCAGCCGTGCTCGGGCACTGCTGAGCGGGGGCCTGAGCGGTACATTCGAGCAGCGCATGGCCGACAATCCGCTCGACCCGAGGAACCGGCGCATTAGCATCATTGTGAAGAGCCATGCGGCCACCGAGCTGGAAAAGTCTCTCAGGACGGCGCGTTCGAAGTAAAGTATGCGCCATGCGCACCGTGGCTTCACTCGTAGCGGGGCTGACCCTCGCCTCTCTCGTTATGGGGCCCGCGATGTCGGCTCAGGCGCCGGCATCCGCACCCGTGGCGGTCCAGCCGCCTGGGGCCCGTCCCGTGGCCCGTCCGACGACGGCGACTCGCGCGGCGAACACCGCGGCGGTACCGACCCTGACGCTCGACCCCGGGCGCCTGGGACGGCTGCGCCAACTGGTCGAGCAGTATGCGGCTGATCAGAAGATTGGCGGCGCGGTGGTGCTGGTGCTGCAGGACGGCGTCCCGGCCCTCGAAGTGGCGGCCGGCTGGCGTGACCGTGAAGCCAAAGTGCCGATGACGGCCGACAGCCTGTTCCGCATCGCGTCCCAGACCAAAGCTGTCACCAGCGTGGCCATCATGATGCTGGTGGAAGAGGGGCGCATCGGCATCACCGATCCGGTCTCGCGATTCATTCCTGCGTTCGCGAAGACCTCGGTCAGTGTCGTGGGGCCCGACGGCTCGGCTGCGATTGTTCCTGCGAAACGGGCGATCACCATCAGCGACCTGCTGACACATACCGCAGGCATCTCGTATGGCACGACGCCGCGACTGGCGAGCCTCTACGAGGCCAAGGGACTCGGGCCCGCGGCTGGCATGGGCTGGTATACCGCCGACAAGGCCGAGCCCATCTGCGACACCATGGAACGTCTGGCGACGCTGCCGTTTGATGCACAGCCGGGCGAGGCCTGGGTGTATGGCTACAACACCGATATTCTCGGCTGTGTGGTCGAGCGGGCCTCGGGACAGACCCTTGATGTGTTCTTCCGCACCCGTATTTTCGAGCCGCTGGGCCTGCGCGACACGCACTTCTTTGTGCCCGCGGACAAGCGCGCGCGGCTGGTGACGGTGTACGCCAGCGAGCCCGACGGCTCGCTTGTGCGTGCGCCCGAGGGCCCGCGCGGGCAGGGCCACTACGCCGAGGGCGCGCGGCGCAGCTTCTCGGGCGGTGCCGGCCTGGTGTCGACGGCGCGCGACTACGGCCGGTTTCTCGAGATGGTGAGGCGTGGCGGGGCGATTGACGGCGTGCGGCTGCTGTCGCCGCGCAGCGTGGCCCTGATGACCACCAATCAGATCGGCACGATCTACAGCACGCGCGGAATGGGCTGGGGACTGGGCTTTGAAACGACCGACCGCACGGGCGGCAACGGTCTCGAACCGGCCGGTGCCTTCGGATGGGCGGGCGCCTATTCGTCGGTGTATCGCGTCGATCCCGAGGGGCGCCTGGTGATGCTGCTGATGATCAACCAGCTGCCCAACACGTCAGACATTCGCAGCAAGTTCCAGACGCTGGTGCACCAGGCGATGGTGCCGGCCGTCGAACGCTGAGCGGCGGCTCAGTCGCGGGCGTGCGGGGCCAGACGCCCACCAGGTGACACGGCCGGAGCCCGAGCCCCGGCCATGCCGCGTGTGTGCGCTACTTCGCGTTGAAGCAGTAGAAGTAGCCGTTGCCGCCCGTGGCAATCAGGTTCGGCTGGCTGCAGCCCTTTGAGGCGTGTGCGTTGTTCCATGACGTGGGGTTGGCGCCGCCGCCCTGGCGGTCGTGGTGGCCCATCTGCGCCGAGCCGGCATCCTGGCTCGTCCAGTTGCTGCACGTGTGGTCTTCGCCGGCCGGGAACGCCGTGCCGTCGAGATTCGAGCCCGTGAGGATGTCGTGCTGATTCGGCGTGTCACCACGACCGTTGACGACCTGGCCCTTCTCGTTAAGCTGCGTTTCCTTGGTCAGGCCATTCTTGTCCGAGTGCAGGTCGGCCACGCTCGCAGCGATCTGCACGCCCTCGCTGTTGAACCACGGTCCCGCGCCGATGCGGTCCTTGGCGTGCACGGCATTGGGGCCCTGCGTGCTCAGGTAGGCGCGCCACTGCTTGCTGCCGGCCCCGACGGCACCGGCCAGCTTCTGGCAGTGCGCATCCGCTCCCGCCAGGCCGCCCAGGTTGGCCCCGTTGCCCGAGCCCACGCTCGTGATGAAGAAGCTCATCTTCGCATCCGCCTGCGCCGCACCCTGTGCCTGCACGAGATGCACAGCGGCTGCCAGGCCTGCCGCCACCACCACTGCCCATGTCATCTGCTTCACGGTGATTCCTCCCGCCTGACCAGTCATGGGGTCAGAACGTCCCATCGTAGCGAATTTCCCGCCTTCCCCTATCATGGGCGCCATGACTTCAGAGGAATTCCGTCGTTTCGGGCACGCGATTGTCGACATGGTGGCTGACTATCGGGACCAGGTGGCCACACGGCCCGTGCGCGCCACGGTCGCCCCGGGTGACATCAAGGCGATGCTACCAGCGGCACCGCCCGCCGACCCCGAGCCGTTTGCGCAGGTGCTCGCCGATGTCGAGCGCGTGGTGATGCCAGGGCTCACGCACTGGCAGCATCCGTCGTTCTTTGGCTATTTCCCGTGCAACGGCCTGCCCGCCAGTGTGCTCGGTGACTATCTCAGCACCGGACTTGGCGTGCTGGGGCTCACCTGGCAGTCGAGCCCGGCCCTGAGTGAAATCGAGGAAGTGACGACCAACTGGATGCGGCAGATGCTGGGCCTGGCCGAGGGGTGGCACGGCGTGATTCAGGACACAGCCTCGACGTCGAGCCTGCTGGCACTGCTGTGCGCGCGCGAGCGCACCACCGGCTTCGGCGCCACCCGGGGCGGGCTGCAGGCTGAGGAGGCGCCGCTGGTCGTGTACGTCTCGGCCCACAGCCATAGCTCGGTCGACAAGGCCGCACTGCTCGCCGGGTTCGGGCGGGCGCATGTGCGGGTGGTGGCGCACGATGCCACGTATGCCATGAACCCCGAGGCGCTCGAGGCGGCGGTGCAGGCCGATCGTACAGCGGGGCTGCACCCATGCGCGGTCGTGGCCACGACCGGCTCGACCTCGACGACCGCGTGCGATCCCCTGGAAGCGATCGCGCAGGTAGCACGGGGCCATGGCCTCTGGATGCATGTCGACGCGGCGATGGCCGGGTCGGCGATGATTCTGCCCGAGTGCCGCCATCTGTGGGCCGGGGTGGAACACGCCGATTCGCTCGTGCTCAATCCCCACAAATGGCTCGGGGCGGCATTCGACTGTTCGCTCTACTGCGTGCGCGACCCGCAGCATCTTGTGCGCGTCATGTCGACCAACCCGAGCTATCTGCGCACCGCGGTCGATGATCGTGTGACGAACTATCGCGACTGGGGTATTCCCCTCGGGCGGCGGTTCCGTGCACTCAAGCTGTGGTTCCTGATGCGCGAGCAGGGCGTCTCAGGGCTGCAGGCGCGGCTGCGCCGTGATCTCGACCATGCACGGTGGCTCGATGCCCAGGTGCGCACGTGCCCTGACTGGTATGTCGTGGCACCGGTGCCGCTGCAGACGGTGTGCGTACGGCACATTCCGGCTGGGTGCGCCGGCGAGGCGCTTGACCGGCATACCCTGGCGTGGTGCGAGCGTGTGAATGCGTCGGGTGCGGCCTATCTGACGCCGGCGCTGCTCGACGGGCACTGGATGGTGCGCGTCTCGATCGGAGCAGAACAGACCGAGCGCATCCATGTGGAGGCGCTCTGGAAGGCGATGCGCGCGGCCGCCGAGCAGCCCGACGCGCCGACGGCCTGACGCATCGGGGGCGCGACGGGCCCGTTCGCGGCCCGTCGCCGGGTGCCGCGCCTCAGTCGCGCAGCGCGGCCAGCAGGGCGTCGACGGTCTTCTTCGCGTCGCCGAAGAGCATGCGCGTGTTACCGAGGTAGAACAGCGGGTTCTCGACGCCGGCATAGCCGCTGGCCATGCCGCGCTTGAGCACGATGCTCGTGCGGGCCTTCCACACCTCGAGCACGGGCATGCCGTAAATGGGGCTCGACGGATCGTCGAGCGCACCAGGATTCACGATGTCGTTGGCGCCGATGACGATGACGACATCGGTCTCGGGGAAGTCGTCGTTGATCTCGTCCATCTCAAGGACGATGTCGTAGGGCACCTTGGCCTCGGCCAGCAGCACATTCATGTGCCCGGGCAGGCGACCGGCCACCGGGTGGATGGCAAAGCGCACCTCGACGCCGCGCTCGCGCAGCAGTTTGGTGATTTCGTAGAGCGGATACTGGGCCTGGGCCACGGCCATGCCGTACCCGGGCACGATGATGACGCGCGAGGCCTGCCGCAGCAGGTCGGCCGTGTCGGCGGCGGTAATCGCCACGACCTCGCCCTGGGGGGCGGCACCGGCGGCCGGGGCGGCTCCTTCCGCCGCTCCGAAGCCGCCGAGAATGACGCTCAGGAACGAGCGGTTCATGGCCGCGCACATGATGTAGCTCAGAATGGCGCCGCTCGAGCCGACGAGGGCACCGGTGATGATCAGCAGATCGTTGGCCAGCATGAAGCCGGCGGCCGACGCCGCCCAGCCCGAATAGCTGTTGAGCATCGACACGACGACCGGCATGTCGGCGCCGCCAATCGCCATGACCAGATGAATGCCCACGAGCGCGGCGAGCCCGGCGCACAGCACCAGCGGCATCACGGGTGGATGGCCCCCCGGGCCTTCCACGCCGACAAACTGCATGGCCAGCACGATGCAGGTAGCAATCATCCCCAGGTTGAGTACATGGCGGCCGGGCAGCAGCAAGGGCTTGCTGGCGATGACACCCTGCAGCTTCCCGAATGCGATGACTGAACCGGTGAAGGTGACGGCCCCGATGAAGACGCCGATGAAGATTTCCACTTCATGGATGCGGGCTTCGGCACCGGCGAGCCCGGTCGACGGGCCGAGCAGCGAGGCAAAGCCCACGAGCACGGCGGCCGCGCCGACAAAGCTGTGCAGGATGGCAACCAGCTGCGGCATAGCGGTCATCTCGACGCGCGCCGCAAGCACCGCGCCGATGGCTCCGCCCACGACCAGCATGCCGATCAGCAGACCGTAGCTGGTGACCTGAGGGGCGAGCACCGTGGCCAGCACCGCGAGCAGCATGCCCAGGATGCCGTAGAGGTTGCCGCGCCGTGCGGTGGTCTGCGCCGAGAGGCCGCCCAGGCTGAAGATGAACAGCAGGCCGGCCAGGATGTACGAGACGGTGACAAGAGAGACAGGCACGAGATTCCCCGAAGTGTTCGACGGTGTGTGACAGCGCGCCTAGTCGCGACTGAACATCTTCAGCATGCGCTGGGTGACCAGAAAGCCCCCGGCGATGTTGATGGTGGCCAGCAGGATGGCCAGGCCGCCCAGCACGACGGCCGGGTCGGAGATCGGGCCGCTCACCTGCAGCAGGCCACCGATGACAATGATGCCGCTGATGGCATTGGTCACGCTCATGAGCGGCGTGTGCAGGGCCGGGGTCACATTCCAGACCACCTGCCAGCCCACCACGCAGGCCAGCGCAAACACCGTGAGGTGCGCGAGGAACGACGGCGGTGCCACTAGGCCAATGCCGGCAAACGCCAGCGCACCCACGCCGACGGCGATGAGGCTGCCCGATCCCGGAGGGACGTCGCTCGCGGCGCCGTGTCCGTGTCCGCTCTTGGCCTTTGGCGTTGCGGGTTTCGTGGCGGGTGCCGCGGGGGCGGGGGCCTGCGCGGGTGCGGCCGGGGCCTTTGCCGCAGGCGCGGGTGACGGTTCACGCGTCGGTGCGGGCCATAGCAACGTGCCCTCGTGCAGCACAATCGCTCCGCGCACCACTTCGTCCTCGAGGTTGATGTGGAAGCCGGTGCCGCCGCCCATGTCCGACAGCAGGTGGGCGAGGTTGTTGCCGTAGAGCGTGCTGGCCGTCGGGGCCATGCGACTCGGCAGGTCGGTGTAGCCGACGATGTGTACGCCGTGGCGCACGACGGCCTGCCCGGGCACGGTGAGGGCGCAGTTGCCACCGGTCTCTGCCGCCAGGTCGACGATGACCGAGCCGGGCCGCATGCTGGCGACCATCTCGTCGGTGATGAGCACCGGCGCGGGCTTGTTGGGAATGAGGGCCGTCGTGATGATGATGTCAACGTCGCGTGCCTGTGCAGCGAACATCGCGATCTCGGCTGCGATGAACGCAGGGCTCATCTCTTTCGCATAGCCGCCGCCACCGTCGCCATCCTCCTGCACGTCGAGTTCGATGAACTCGGCGCCCATACTCTGCACCTGCTCCTTGACGGCCGGGCGTGTATCGAACGCTCGGACAATCGCGCCAAGCCCGCGCGCGGTCCCGATGGCGGCAAGCCCGGCCACACCGGCGCCGATGACCAGCACCTTGGCAGGCGGCACCTTGCCGGCCGCGGTCATCTGGCCGGTGAAAAAGCGGCCATAGCACGTGGCGGCTTCGACGATGGCGCGGTAGCCGGCGATGTTGGCCATCGACGACAGCGCGTCAAGCTTCTGGGCGCGGGTGATGCGGGGCACCGCGTCCATCGCGAACACGGTGGCCTTGCGGGCCTGCAGCCGCTGCACCAGGTCGGTATTGCGCCCCGGATAGAGGAGGCTGATCATCGTGCCGCCCTGGCGGAGCAGGTCGGCTTCATGCATGCCGAGCGCCGGATGCGTGTCTGGGGGCTGCACCTTGAGTACGATGTCGCCGGCCGTCCATAGCGCGCGGGTGTCGGCCTCGATGCCCGCCCCGGCGGCCCTGTAGGCATCGTCACTGAACGAGGCGGCGAAGCCTGCGCCTGATTCCACCGTGACGGCAAAGCCCATGTTGACGAGACGCGCGACGTTCTCGGGGCTGGCGGCCACGCGACGTTCGCCGGCGCGGCACTCCTTCGGAATGGCCAGAAGCATGATGGGCGGAATTATACGTCCCCCCTCTGCATTCACGCGCGCGCGGGGGCGTGCCGATTACAGGACGATCGGCTGTGGGCGCGCCTGTCTGTCCGTCGTTACCTTCCCGGCGGACGCGGCGTGGCCCGCGGTTCGAGCACGAGGGTATTGCCGACGTATTCGGTGATCGAGAGCCGGCACGACCACGGTTCGCCGATGAACCGGGTGGCGTGCCAGGTGTTGGACGGCACATACACGACGTCGCCCGCACTGGCGATGAATGGCGGCTGACCTTCGAAGGCATAACGAATCTGGCCGGCGAACACGAGCCAGGCCTCGGCACTCTCGGCGTGGAAGTGCCCGCGATCATTCGGGTCGAGCGGCGGCATGTTCCGCTCGTAGCCGCCGATGATCAGCATCTCGCTCTTGTCGTCGCGCACGAAGCGCCCGCCGGTATACAACGGGTTGCGCGCGACCTGCTCGTGGATGTTGACATGCGGCTGGTTGAACTCGTCATAGCGCCCGGGATTCCGGTTGATGGTCGTGGCCATCCAGGCGGCACCCGGCGGCGGTGCCTGCGCGGGCGGCGCAGATGACTCGGCCACGAAAAACGTCTTCGCGTTGGCCACGTTGAGCACGAAGCGCAGGCTGGGGCGGGTGCCGAGGGTCTCCACGGTGTAGACCGTCTGCCGGGGAATGTTGACGAGCGAACCCCCGGTCGCAGTGATCGACGGCTGCCCCTCGATATCGACGCGTACTTCCCCCTCGACCACCGCGAACCACTCGCGCGTGTCTGGATGGAAGCGCGCCGTCTGCCGCGTGCCGGGTGCCGCCGACACATACTCGGCCATCAGGCGACCGTCATTGAAGAGCGCGTCAGTCCAGTTCTGCTGTCCGGCGTGCCGGGCCTTCACGTCAGCCAGCGTCACCCAGGGCCTGATGCCCTGCGGATAGGGCGGCAGCGTCGTGGGCTTGCTGGCCCAGACGGCCGTGGGCACCGGACGAGGGGCCGCCGGGGCTGAGGGGGCAGGCGACTGGCCGGAGGCATCGACGGCCACAACGAGCAGGGCAAGGGCAGGCAGCAGGCGCATGCCGCGCATCATACGCCCGCCTGACACCGGCCGGCACCTCTGCGCTACACTCGCGCGCATGCGCACCCTTCGCCGTTCGCTTTCACTCATGTTCGTGCTGGCAGCCCTGACCTCGGTGGCTCATGCCCAGGCCGTCGGCGATCGCAGCATCACGCGGCCCGTGGCCGGCGATCCGGGCCTCTTCTCGGGGCAGGTGCTCAACGAGCCGCCATACCGGGTGCTGCGCGATTATGCCGAGCCCGGCGCGACACGCCGGATGCACAACCACCCGGATGCTACATTCCATGTGTTCGTGCTGCTCACCGGCAGATTGCGGCTGACCGTCGAGGGCGAGGCCCCGCGCGAGGTGAGCCCCGGCGAGGTGCTGGCGCTGAAGGGTGGCGTGATGCACACCTTTACCAACCTTGGCGACCAGACCGCCACCATCGTGGAAGTGTTCGGGAAGGCACAGGCCGCCGGGCAGGATGCCGCGCTCGGCGTCGCGCTCGCCGCGGCCCTGGCGCCCGGCAGAACGCCTGAACGCTAGCCCTCGTGGCTGAACTCGACGGTGATGGGGTCGCGCGCCGTCACGTCGAACACGCGCAGGATCTCTTCCTGCCGATAGAGGAAGATGCGCTCGAGGTCGCGCTTGACGAACAGGTCGTGCATCAGCGCGCCCCCGATCGGGCGGTAGCGCACCGTATCTTCCACCATCGTGCCACCGTCGACGGGTGTAAAGGTGTGCGTGTGGTGCCACAGCCAGTAGGGACCGCGCAGCTGCTGGTCGACGAACATGTGCGGCGGATTCCATGCGGCGATTTCCGTCTTCCACCACACCGGAATGCCGTGAATCCGGATGCGGTAGTCGATGAGCGCGCCCTTGCGCATCGGAATCGGCTGCGGCGTCAGGATGCGGAAGTTGAGGAAGGCGGGGGTCAGCCGCTGCAGGTTGCCGGCGTCGGCAAAGAAGGCAAAGGTCGTCTCGAGGTCGCGCGCCACAAAGAGGCGCGTCCTGAGCTGGTAGGTGCGCGGCATGATACCCGGTAGGACGCTCGGACCCCCGCCCCCGTCGCATAGAATCAGGCCTGATGAAGCCCATCGCCGACATCGCCCGCACCCTCGACCTGCCAGACGACCTGATCGAGCCGTACGGGCGATACACCGCCAAAATTCGCCTCGAGACACTCGAGCGTTTTCCCATCCGTCGCGGTCGCCTCGTGCTGGTCACGGCCATGACACCGACGACAAGTGGCGAGGGCAAGACGGTCAACACCATCGGCCTCACGCAGGGGCTGGTCATGCGGGGCCACCGGGCCGTCGCCGCGCTGCGCGAGCCGTCGCTGGGACCGGTCTTCGGGCAGAAGGGAGGGGCCACCGGCGGGGGACGCGCCACACTCGTGCCGGTCGACAAGATCAACCTGCACTTCAACGGTGACTTTCACGCCATCACCGCGGCGCACAATCTGCTGGCGGCGCTGCTCGACACGCATCTGCACTTTGGCAATGCGCTGCGGATCAACCCCCTCGACATCACCTGGCCGCGCGCCCTCGACATGAACGACCGCGCCCTGCGCCGCATCGTGACGGGCCTGGGCGGACGCGAGGGCGGACCGACGCGCGAGACCGGATTTGTGATCACGGCGGCCTCGGAGATCATGGCGATTCTGTCGCTGGCCGAGAGCCGCGCCGACCTGCGGCGGCGGCTGGGGGCCATCGTCGTGGGCTTCAACACCGACGGGCAGCCGGTGACCGCCGCAGACCTCAAGGCCGTCGGGCCGATGATGGTGCTGCTGAACGATGCACTCATGCCGAATCTGGTGCAGACCGGCGAAGGCGTGCCGGCCATCGTGCATGGCGGACCCTTTGCGAACATCGCGCACGGCACTAGCAGCGTCCTCGCGCAGCGGCTCGGCCTGCACCTGGCCGATTACGTCGTGAACGAGACCGGGTTTGCCGCTGACCTCGGGGCCGAAAAGTTCTTTGATCTGGTGATGCCCATGTGCGGACATGTGCCCTCGGTGGCCGTGGTCATCGTGACCCTGAAGGCGCTGCGTGCACAGGGCGGTGCCGCTGATGGTCCAGTCGCGGCGGGTTATCCCAACCTCAATCGACACCTCGACAATCTGCAGCGGTGGGGCGTGCCTGCGGTGGTGGCCCTCAACCGATTTGCCGGGGATGCGGCTGACGACCTTGAGGCGGTGCTGGCGCATTGTCGGGCGCGCGGGGTCGAGGCCGCACTCTCGGAGGGCTATCTCAAGGGCGGGGCTGGCATGACCGACCTGGCCGATCGCGTCGTGGCGGCCGCTGCCGCGGCAAATGTGACGCAGGTCAGGCCACTCTATGCCCCAGACGTGCCGCTGGTGCAGAAGATCGAAGGCGTGGCGCGTCAGGTCTACGGCGCGAAGGCGGTGGCGTTCAAGCCGGGGGCCCGCGCCCGCCTGCAGCGGTTGGCTGCGCTTGGCTATGATCGGCTGCCGGTGTGCATCGCCAAGACGCAATACTCGTTCACGGATGACGCCACCCGGATGGGGGCACCCGATGACTGGACGCTCACGATCAGTGACGTCAGCCTGTCGGCCGGCGCCGGGTTTGTCGTGGCCATTGCCGGCAGCATGATGCTGATGCCCGGACTGGGCAAGGTACCGCAGGCGCATGCCCTCGACGTGGATGACGCTGGCACGATTCTGGGCATGGACTACTGAGGCACTCCTGAGGTACGCCGTGACCACGCTGATCAAGCAGTATCCCCTCGAGAGCGGAGCGCTCGAGATTCAGTTCATCGAAGAGCACTTTGGCGAATTCGGCCGTCGCAAGACGGCCGCCGACATCCTGACCCGCCTGTCCGATCGACCGTCGCTGATTCTGATGGTCGAAGCCCCCATGCCTGACGAACCTGGCTCGCTCGTGCCGGTGGCCTATAAGGTGGTGCACGAGCTCCGCGCAGACGAACGCGAGCCCAAGCTGTGCGATCTGGTCGCACGGGTGCGCGACCATGTCGACTTTGCCGGGCAGCGCGTGGCCTACTCATGGATCGGCGGCACGCGGCGCGACTGGCGCGGCCAGGGCCACTTCCGAGCGCTCAGCGAAGAGGCCGAGTTGTGGGCCTCGGCCCTCGGCTGTGGCGTGATGCTGGCCAAGACCAAGAACCGCTTCCACGACATGCGCGCGGCACTGGCGCAGCTGCACTTTGACGTGTTCAAGTTCGAAGCCCATGCCGCGGACAACACCCACTCGAAGGTCTACTACGCCAAGCGTCTCGAGGCAGGCATGGTGCGCGATCAGCGGTCGAACCGCACCGTGGTCGTGATGGATTGATCGGCGCCCGCCGAGCCCCGAGCCGCTCTGGCTACGCTCCGTCAATCGTCTTCGTCATGAAGACGTTGAAATCGGTGGCCGCATAGTCACCGAAGGGGCCACACCAGCTGAAGCCGTTCCGAAGATAGAGCGCATGGGCAGCGGCGAACGCCTCGCCGCTGCCGGTCTCGAGGAAGAGCTGCGAATATCCGCGGTCATGTGCCGCGCCGATGATGGTGTCGAGCACGGCCTGCCCCACGCCCTGCCTCAGGAAGAGTGCGCGTGTGCGCATCGACTTGATCTCACCCGATGACGCGTCGAGTTGCTTGAGGGCGCCGCACCCGCAGAGTGTCGGCCCCCGCCAGGCGGTCCACAGGGTGATCGACGGATGCCGCAGGGCGTCGATGGCCATGGCATGCACGTGTCCCTCAGGGGTATTCGCGTGCATCCCGGTGAGATGCTCGGCGATGAGGGTCTGCACCTCGGGTGATGACAGATCCCCAATGCGCACGCTGACGCGATGCTGCCGTCGGCGCATGTCGAGGGAGGCAGCACTGATGAGGGCCTCGGCCTGTCGTATCAGGTCTCCGTCTCCGTCCGTCAGCTTCACGTGCCGCATAAACCGTCCCGAACCCTCGAGGACGCCTTCCGGATCTGGCAGCACGGTGCCATGGAAGAACCCGATCGAGACATGCGCCCGGTAGACCCCGACGTAAGCAAACGCGCCATCGCCGATGCAGGCCGTCGCGCAACCGTCATGCATCAGCTCGCACACATCGCCTCCGCTCTCGCGCAATCGGGTGAACCAGTGACGGGCGATATCACCAAGAGGCCCGCTGTGCGAGTCGAGCCACTGCTGCACCTCGGCCGATCGGCGGACAGCGTCGGGAAAGCGCATGACCTCGCGCGTCTGGCTCATGGAGGTCTATTCCAGGGGAGGCGTGCGCGTGTGCCAGTCGGTCGCGTCCTGATAGGCCGAGGCCACCCGCAGCACCACATCTTCCTGCCACAGGCCGCCGGTCACCATCAGCCCGATGGGCAGGCCGTCGACGAGTCCGGCCGGCACCACCGCCGCCGGATGCCCGGTGAGGTTCGTAATGGTGACACTGTCGCTGGACGAGGGCGCGAGGAACACGTCGACGCTGCCGAGCAGGGCATTCATCTCGCGAAGCAGCAGCGTGCGCACGCGCTGGGCGCGGATGTAGTCGACCGCCGGAATGAACCGCGTCCCGCGCAGCTGATTGGCACGCCCGTTCTCGCCGGCATCGGCGAGCATGTTGATGCGGCCCGAGCGCAGCAGTTCATCGAACATCGCGCCTGCCTCTGCATTGAGCAGCGCATACACCGACGCCGCGGGCAGTGTCGGCAGCGTCACCGGCACGAGCGTCGCGCCGGCGGTACGATACACGTCGAGTGCAGCCGCGAAGGCGGGGCGAGTGTGCTCCCATCGCGCCCGCGCCTCGGCCGACGCATCGTCAGATGGTGCGTCGAACTCGCCGCGTACGATCCCGATGCGAAGCCCGCGCAGGTCGCGGCTGCCGCTCCAGACCCACGGACCCGGGGCCACCGTCTCATCCTGCTCGTCAGGTCCCACCAGCCACTGCAGCACCAGCCCGGCATCGTCAGTCGACCGTGTGATGGGGCCGACTTTGTCGAGCGTCCAGCGAAGGGTCATGCAGCCCGTGCGCGGAACACGGCCGTATGTCGGTCGCAGCCCCGTTGCCCCGCAGGTGGCCGATGGTCCGATGATCGATCCACCGGTTTCGGTGCCGATGGCAAAGCCCACGAGCCCGGCGGCTACAGCCGAGGCCGGCCCCGCCGACGAGCCGTCCGATCCGCGCCGTACATTCCACGGGTTGCGCGTCTGCCCACCGAACCACAGATCGCCAATCGCCAGTTCGCCCGTGGCGAGCTTGGCCACAAGCACGGCACCGGCCGCTGCCAGACGGGAAACGGCCGTCGCATCTTCGGTGGGAATATGCGTCGCATACGGCGCAGCGCCCCATGTCGTGCGGATGCCGCGCGTCGCAAACAGATCCTTGATGCCGTACGGAATGCCGTGCAGCGGTCCGCGGTAGCGACCCTCGGCGATGTCCCGATCGGCCTGAGCGGCCTGTGTCAACGCCAGGGCATCGGTCAGGGTGACGACACAGTGCAGCGCCGGGTCGTGGGGCCTCAGCCGGCGCAGATACATGGCGGTGAGGTCGGTACTGGTCACGTGCCGTGCCCGCAGGTGGGCGGCCAGGGTCGTCAACGGGGCAAACGCCAGCGCATCGATTTGCGGGGGGGCCACCACCGTCCGTGTGAGCGCGGCAACATTCGGAATCGTGAACGCCGAGGTGCCGGCGACCGGGCGACCGCCGGACGGCCGAAAGGAAAACGCCGGGTCGACACCGGCGTCGACCTCGACACTCCGGATGCGCTCGATGTGCCCGCGTGCGCGCGAGACGAGAGGAAGCGCCCTGGTCAGTTCCGCCTCTGGCAGCGTGACGCCGGCGATGCGTTGCGCGGCCGTGAGGTCTGCCGTTGTGAGCGGCGTCGACAGGGCGGCCGGGCCTTGCGCGGCCGGCGCAGCGGTGCCTGCGGCCGGTGCGGACGGTGCCTGCGCGTCGGCCATCGAGGGCACCAGAGCCCCGGCGGCCACAAGGCCAGGCATTTGCTGCAGGAAGGCGCGGCGGCCGCGCACGGATCGGCGTGAGACGGTCATGCGCGCGATGATACGCCCAAAGCCGCGCGGCTCTGGGGTGGCCGTAGACCTGTCGTAAGATCGACGCACAATGGCGGGCCCTGTCACTACACTTGATCTCACCTGGACCGGCGACCTCACCTTCGCCGCGCAGACAGCAAAGACCACGTTCACCCTCGATGGGCACAGCACTGCAGGTCCGAGCCCGGTCGATGCCCTGGCCGGTGGCCTGGCCGGATGCATGTCGGTGGATGTGGTCGATATTCTCAGGAAGGGCCGCCACCCGATCACCTCACTTGCGACGCGCCTGACGGCGCAGCGCGCGGCCGAGACGCCGCGGCGGTTCGAGGCGGTGACGCTGCACTTTGTTGTCGGCGGGGACGTGCCGGCCGAGGCCATCGAGCGGGCCATCCAGCTGTCGCGCGACAAGTACTGTTCGGTCTGGCACACACTCCGGCAGGACATCGCGTTCACCACGACGTACGAGGTCATCTCCTGACCGAGCGCAAGTGCTACCTCGATGCGGTCCGGGGCATCGCGGTGGTGACCATGGTCGGCGCCCATGTCACCGATGCCTGGGTGCGTGAGGCCGACCGTCACGACTCGCGCTTCTTTGCCACCGTGTTCGTCAACGGGCTGGCGGCTCCGCTGTTCATGCTGCTGGCCGGACTGGCGCTCAGCATCGCCGCCGAGCGCCGGGCCCGTCAGGCTACCGTCGACGAGGCGGGGCGGGTCGCGCTGCGTCGCGGATGGCAGGTCTTCGGTCTGGCGTTCCTGTTCCGCGTGCAGTCACAGATGCTCGGCTGGGGGCCGCTCTTCAACCTGCTCAAGGTCGACATCCTCAACATCATGGGCCTGTCGATGGTGCTGGCGGCCGTACTGTGGCGAGTCGGCCGAACGTCGCTGGGACGCAGCCTGCTGTTCCTGGCAACGGCGCTGGCCATCATCTTTGCCACGCCCCTGGTGCGAGAGACACCGATGCTGGCGGGGCTCCCCGACCCGCTCGAGTGGTATCTGCGGCCCACCCCTGGCCGCGCCACGTTCTCGGCGTTTTCGTGGACGGCGTTCCTGCTGCTCGGGGCCATGCTGGGCGAAGGGATCGATGCCGCGCGCACCCCTGCGCGTGAACGCGCCCTGCAGGTCGGTCTGGCTGCGATGGCGGCCGTGACGGTGGCGGGCGGCTATGCGGCCTCGTTCCTGCCGGCGATCTATCCGGTCGTGAATTTCTGGACGACCTCGCCGACGTTCTTCTTCATTCGGCTCGGAATCGTCGCCGCGCTCATTCCCCTGGCCTGGATGCTGGGGCTACAGTGGGGCCCGCTGCTGACACTCGGGCGTTCGTCGCTGTTCGTCTACTGGATTCACGTGGAAATGGTCTACGGCGCCCTCGGCTATCCCCTCAAGCGCCTGCTGCCATGGGAAGCCGCCATCGTCGCGACGGTCGCCCTGTGTGTGCTGCTGCACTGGCTGGTGCAACAGAAGGACCGCTGGCTGGCAGCGCATCCCCTGCCCCCCGGCCTGCGCATCTTCGGACCCGTGCTGCGCTGACGGCGGCGCACGGCCAGGCCCCGGCCCGACTACAATCGCGGATATGCGTTGCCTCTTTCTTGCCCTGCTGTGGTTGGGTCTCTCGGTCGGTGACACGGCTGCCCAGGAAGCGCGTCGCCGCTGGGAGATGGAGCGCCAGATTCGCCTGGACAAGTTTGAGCAGGTGCTGCCGCGCGCGATGCGCGACAACGGCATCGACATGTGGATTGTGGCGGTGAAGGAAAACCACTACGACCCGCTCTGGAAAGACCTCGGTCGCGGGTATGTCACCGGCGTGGGTTACTACATGTTCACTGACCGGGGCGGTGACCGTATCGAGCGCATCGCACTGGGACCCTCGGGCTACCTGCTGAATGAGTCAGGCGCCTACGACGGCATGTCGGCCGCGACGATGCTGGCCGACTTCGTGCGGCAGCGCGACCCGAAACGCATTGGCGTGAACATGTCCGACGAAATTGGACCGGCCGACGGACTTAGTGTCACCATGTTCGCGCACCTCAAGAAGACACTGGGCGAGCCGTATGCCAGCCGGCTTGTGAGCGCCGAAAAACTGGTGGTCGACTTCCGGTCGCGCCGCGTCGCCACGGAAGTCGTGGCGTTTGGCGAGGCGGCTGGCATCGCCGTGCAACTGGCCGAACGCGCCCTGTCGAACGAGGTCATCACGGTGGGGAAGACCACGCTCGAGGATGTGGCGTGGTGGCTGCAGGATCGTCTGCTCGAGCGCGGCCTCGGGTCGGAGTTCGACATGCCGTCGGTGTATGTCACGGGTCCCAACGGCATTGTCGCCACGTCGACGGCGCGCGTGATTCAGCCGGGCGATGTGATGATGATCGACTGGGGCGTGCAGCTGATGAACTTCGGCACCGACGTCAAGCGGGTCGCCTATGTGCTGAAGCCGGGCGAGACGGTGCCGCCCCGCAGCATCCAGCAGGCCTTCGACAAGGCCGTCGCCGTGCGCGATGTGCTGAAGCGGGCGATCAGGCCCGGCCTCACCGCCGACGACACCGCGAAGAATATGGACAAGGCCCTCGCGGCCGCAGGCTACGGTGTGATCGAGTTCAACCGCCCCAACCGCGATGACCGCACCGATGTGGTGTACGGCTTCCATCCCGTCGGTAACACCGGTCACGATATCGGTCCCTCGATGACGACCTGGCAGCCGAAGCAGCGCACCTTCACCCTGCGTACGCAGCACCTGTTTTCGTTCGAGTTCTTCGCGTATTCCCCCATTGAGGAATGGGGCGGTGCCAAGCTGCGCGTGCCCATCGAGGACGATGCGTTGCTGACCGAGGACGGTGTGCAGTTCGTCCATCCTTCCAACTATCGGCTGCTGGTGGTCAAGTAAGTCTTCGCGATATCCGAAGTCTGAGGCTCGGGCGGCAGGCCCCCCGGGCCTGCCTAGGGTTTGTGCCGGCGCTGCGTGCCGTCGCGCACGGGTCTGCGGCCGTTCGGCTCAGTCCCAGCGCCGCACGTCGACGCCCGCCTTCGTGAGTGCCGCCCGCACGAGAGAGGCCACAATAGAGGCCCCCGGCGTGTCGCCGTGGATGCAGAGCGTATCGACGGGCAGGGCAATCGACGGCCCGTCCACTGTCGGAACGGTTTTTGTGGTCACAATTGTGACCGCACGCGCTGTGGCGAGATCGAGGTCGTGCAGCACCGCCCCGGGCACCGCGCGCGACACGAGGCGGCCATCGGAATGGTAGGCACGGTCGATGAACCCTTCGTTTACGGCGCGCAGCCCGGCGGCGTGCGCGGCGTCAATCAGCGCTGAGCCGGGCAGGCCCAGCACGGCGAGGCCCGGACTGCAGGTGGCCACGGCACGGCAGATGGCGTCGGCCATGTCCCGCCGCCGGCACGCCATGTTGTACAGCGCGCCGTGGGGCTTAACGTGGCTCAGGGGCACATCTTCCTCACGTGCGATGTCCGCCAACACCTGCAGCTGCGTCCGCACGAGGTCTTCCAGCGCAACAGGCGACAGGTGCTGTTCGCGGCGTCCGAAGCCGTCCCGGTCGGCAAAGCCCGGGTGGGCCCCGGCGGCCACGCCGTGAGCCCGTGCCAGCCGCAGGGTGTCGCGCATCGTTGCCAGGTCGCCGGCGTGAGCCCCGCAGGCAATGCTGACCGAGGTCACATGGGGCATCAGCGCGCGGTCGTCGCCGACCACCCGGGTGCCGGATGATTCCCCGACATCGGCATTGAGGTCGATCTGCATCACACAGGTATACCGCAGTCCGCGGCAGCGATGGTGCCGCGCCACGCGTGAGGGCGCAGACGGCGTTCACCCGATGTGGTGGCTTGGCACGACTCGGGCATCAGGCACCCCGCGCGCGATGCGGTACCGGGTTTCGGGACGGCTCAGTGACCGGCGAGCACCTTGAGCAGCATGGCCTTCTGTGCGTGCAGGCGGTTCTCGGCCTGGTCGAACACCACCGAGGCCGCCGACTCGATGACCTCGTCGGTCACCTCCTCGCCGCGATGCGCCGGCAGGCAATGCATGAACACGGCGTCATTTTTTGCCAGCGCCATCAGCGACCGGTTGACCTGATACGCCGCGAACTTGCGCTTGCGCTGGGCATATTCGACTTCCTGCCCCATCGACGTCCAGACGTCGGTGTAGACGGCATCGACATCGCGCACCGCCGCCTGCGGGTCGGTGAACTCGGTGAGGCCCGCGCCCTGCTGCGAGACGGCCGCGGCCTGGTCAACAACCTCATCCGGCAACTCGTATCCTGTGGGCGTGGCGACATGCACCGACACGCCGAGCATCATCGCCGCATGCACCAGCGACGCGCACACGTTGTTGCCGTCGCCGACAAAGGCAATGCGCCGTCCCTCGAGGCGGCCATCCCACCGTTCGTGCAGGGTCTGCATGTCGGCGAGCGCCTGGCAGGGATGTTCCTCGTTCGACAGGGCATTGATGACCGACAGCCGCGGCGTAGCGTCGATGAAGTCGAGCAGGCGGTCCTGGCCGAACGTGCGGATGACGACCGCGTCGATCCAGCGTTCGAGGTTGCGTGCGACATCGACCAGTGGCTCGCGATCGGCGTGCATGACGTCTGCGGGAATCTCGACCAGTTCGGCCCCGAGTTCGCGGACGCCAATCGTGAAGGTGACGCGGGTCCGCAGCGAGGGCTTTTCGAACAGCAGGCCGATATGCCGCCCCGCGAGCGCACGGGCCGTCGGGGCCTGCGGACCGAGCGTCCGTTCGGACTTGATGCGCCGCGCCAGGGCCAGCGTGTCGCCCAGTTCTTCGGCGGAGAAGTCGAGAATCGAGAGGAAATGACGGGACACGCGGGTGCTCCTACGTACGGTACTCAGCGTTGATCTTCACGTAGTCGGCGGTGAGGTCGCACGTCCACACGGTGGCGGTATGCAGGCCGCCGGCCCCGACGTTGACTTCGATGGCGAGGTCGGAGCCCTTCAGATACTCGGCGGCCTGGGGTGCCCGCTCGTCAAAGGGACGCCCGTCCTCGAACAGCACCAGCGGACCGATGCGCACGCATGCCTGCTCAAGCACGAACGCGGCTCCCGACCGGCCGGCGGCCGCGATGAGGCGTCCCCAGTTCGGGTCGGCACCGTGCACCGCCGTCTTCACCAGCGGTGAATTGGCGAGCGCCCGTGCGGCCATCCAGGCATCGGCATCCGTGGCCGCGCCGGTCACGGTGATGGCCACCAGCTTAGTCGCGCCTTCGCCGCCGCGGACGATAGCCAGCGCCAGTTCGTGAGCCACCACGCGGAAGGCCTCGAAGAGCGCAGGGTAGAGCGCCTCGCCAATGACCACCCCGCTGGCGCCGTTGGCCAGCGCAAAGACGCAGTCGTTGGTCGACGGCTCACCGTCGACCGTGATCGCATTGAAGGTGTAGCGGCACGCATCGGCCAGCGCGCGCGACAGCATGGCCGGGTCGACCGCGGCGTCGGTGGTCAGGTAGCCGAGCATGGTCGCCATGCGCGGCTCGATCATCCCTGAGCCTTTCGTCATTCCGCCCACGGTGAACGTGCCCATCTCGGTGGTCACGCGTACGGCCGCGTCCTTCGGAAACGGATCGGTCGTCATGATGGCAACCGCCGCGGCGCTGCCACCGGTGTTTCGCAGCGCCTGGACGGCGCGGGGAATGCCTGTCCGCACGGCGGGCATCTTGAGGTTGACGCCGATGACGCCGGTCGAGGCCACCAGGACCTGCGAGGGTTCGCAGCCAAGCTCGGCGGCCGTCAGCGCTGCCATCTCGCGGGCATCGGCCATGCCCTGGGGACCGGTGCAGGCATTCGCACACCCGCTGTTGGAGATGATGGCCCGCGTCTGGAAGCTGCTGAGGGCCAGGTGCTCCTGGCTGAGCACAACCGGGGCGGCCTGTGCGCGATTGGTGGTGAAAACACCGGCGGCACAGGCCGGAATGTCGGACACGACCAGCGCGAGATCGGGCTTGCCAGAGGCCTTGATGCCGCAGTGCAAGCCGGCGGCCCTGAACAGGCGCGGCGCGGTGACGCCGCCGTCATTCATTTCAAGATGCATGGGACAGTACCAGAGCAGAGGCCGCAGCCGGACGCTCTCCCGACCATGCGGCATCGCAGTCGGCCAGCCGTCGCAGCACGGCCGACTGGCCGCACTGACGGAACAGCGCACAGCCGGCGCAGTCGACGGCGATTTTCTCAGGAATCCACTGATGCGGTACTAGCGAGAACCCCAGCTGCACAAAGAACATCGGGTCGTGAGCGAAGGCGCACACCCGGTCGAAGCCGTCGCGGCGCGCGCGCTGTGCCAGCGCCGCCACCATACGTCGGGCGACGCCCTGTCCACGGGCCTCGGGCGTCACGACCAGTGACCGTACCTCGGCCACCTGTGGTGACAACGGTGCCAGCTCGGCGCACGCTAGAACCTCGCCATCTGCGTCGGCCACCACAAAGCGGGAGGCACGTGCGCGCAGTTCACCGAGGGTGCGCGGCAGCAGGTGGCCCTCGTCGGCGTGGGCCGTAATCAGCCGCAGCACGGCCTCGGCATCGTCGGTGCGCCCCTGGCGCAGCTGAACGGGGGGCGAGGCATCGCGCAGCAGCGATACCGGTGACAGCGACCGCGGGGTCATGCCGCCACCTCGGTCAGCACGCGGTCGAGGATCGCGACCGCGGCATCGATGTCGTCGGTGGAGACGATGAAGGGCGGCAGCATGCGCACGACGCACTCGGCCGTGCGGTTGACCAGCAGGCCTGCCTCGCGCGCACGATCGACCACGGGCTGTGCATCGATGGTGAGGGCCAGACCGCGCATGACCCCGGCACCGCGCACATGATCGACGATGGCGTGTCGCTCGCGCAGGCCCTCGAGCTGCTCGCCGAAGTACTGGCCCACCTCGCGCACATGCCCGATGAGGCCCCCGTGTGCATAGGGCACGGCGTCAGTCGTGCCGGTCAGCTGCTCGATGACATAGAGCGCGGCGCGGGTGGCCAGCAGGTTGCCTCCGTAGGTGGTGCCATGGTCGCCCGCAGCGATCTGCGCGGCGACGCGACCTGACACGAGGGCCGCGCCGACGGGCACGCCGGCGCCAATGGCCTTGCCGACCGTGACGAGGTCGGGCTGCCAGTTGAATGACTGGAAGTGGAAGGGCCAGCCCGTACGGCCGAGGCCGCACTGCACTTCGTCGGCAAGGAGCAGGGTACCGGTGGCACGGGCCACATCGGCGATGGTCGCGGCCATCACCTCGGGCAGCGGCCGTACCCCGCCCTCGCCCTGCAGCGGCTCGGCGATGATGGCGGCGGTTTCGTCGGTGACGGCGGCGCGCAGGGCCGACGGGTCGTCTGGCGAGACGAAGGTCACGCCCGGAATGAGCGGACCGAACGGTTCGCGATAGTGCGGGTTGGCCGTCACCGACAGCGCACCCAGGGTGCGGCCCGAGAAGCCATGCTCGAGTGCCACGAAGCGCGTGCGCTGCGAGCGCCCCTGCGAATACCAGTAGCGCCGCGCGAACTTGAGGCACGCTTCCATGGCTTCGGCGCCGCTGTTGCAGAAGAATGCGCGCTCGAGCCCCGACAGGGCCGCGAGGCGCGCCGCCAGCTGGCCCTGCAGCGGGTGATAGTAGAGGTTCGAGGTGTGCAGCAGTGTCTGCGCCTGATCGGCGATGACCGTGGCGAGCCCCTCGTGGCCGTGGCCCAGCACCGTGACGCCGATGCCCGAGATGAAATCGAGGTGTCCGCGGCCGTCGCTGTCATACAGGTGCATGCCGCGACCACGCACCAGCACCAGCGGCTGGCGCTTGTAGGTCTGCAGCACATGCCGAGATTCCAGATCCTGAATGACGGTGGCAGAGGGCATGTTCATGACAGCACCCGGGTTAGCGGTCGTGAATCGAGATCAGGCAGGCGCGGCGCCAGCAGCTGCATGAGGCCGCGCGTATCGTGGCCGCTGGCGATGAGCACGTCATGCACGCCGGCTTTCACAGCCTCGGCGCAGGCAGTGAGCTTGGCCACCATGCCCGCATTGGCCGTGCCCGAGCGCACCAGGGCGCGCACCTCGGCGCGGGTCAGTTCGGGAATCGTGGCGCCGGCGGCATTGAACACCCCGGGTGTGCCGCCGGCGATGATCAGTCGCCGCGCGCCGATGCGGGCGGCCAGACTGCCGGCCAGCGTGTCAGCATTAACGTTGTAGAGCAGGCCGTCGCGTCCGGCACCAATGCAGGCCACGACCGGAATGAAGCCACCCTTGAGCAGGCTGGTGATGAGTGCAGGAGACGGGGCGGCCGTCGGGGTCCCCACCAGTCCGAGGTCGACCGCGTCACCGGAGGTCGCCTGATGCGGCAGTGCACGCCGTACCGGTGCCACACCGGCGTCGGCACCAGTCAGCCCCACGGCTCGGCCCCCCGCGGCGTTAATCGCCGCCACAAACCGCGTATTGATGGTGCCGGCCAGCACCGACACGACGATGTCGAGCGTGGGCGCGTCGGTGACGCGCAGGCCGTCGACCTGTCGCTTGGCGATGCCGGCCGTGGCCAGGGCCGCGTCGATCTCGCGGCCACCGCCGTGCACCACCACCAGCGGGCGCGTGCAGCGCGCCACGACGCGCGCCATGGCCGCCATCTTCTCGGGCGATTCGAGCAGTTCGCCGCCGACCTTGAGCAGGGAAATGGTCACAGCAGGCCAGTCCGTTCGTCGAAGCCGTACATGAGGTTGGCGTTCTGCAACGCCTGGCCGGCCGCGCCCTTGACCAGGTTGTCGATGACCGAAATCACGCAGAGCCGCCCGGTGTCGGCATCGAAGGCCCAGCCGATGTCGCAGAAGTTGGTGTGCACCACATCCCTGATTTCCGGCAGCGTGGTTCCGGTCACCCGCACAAAGGGGGCCGACGCATATGCACCGGCGAATGCCTCGGCCACAGCGGCCGCGGCGGTGCCGGGTGTGAGGCGCACGTGCACCGAGGCCATCAGGCCGCGGTCCAGTGGCACCAGGTGCGGCACAAAGGTGACGCGCCGGCCCCCGAGGGCCTGCACCATCTCGGGTGTGTGGCGGTGATGGAAGGCGCCGTAGGCCGCCACGCTGCCGTGGTTCTCACAGAAATGCGTACGATCGGTCGGGGCCTTGCCGGCACCCGAGATGCCTGACTTGGCATCGATGACCGGTTCGCACTGGTCCGCAAGCAGGCCGGACTGCATGAGCGGAAGCAGGGCCAGCAGCGCCGCCGTGGGATAGCAGCCGGGATTCGAGAGCAGGCGCGCCTGACGGATGGCGTCGGCCTCGAACTCGGTGAGACCATAGGCCACGCCCTCGGGCAGCGCGCCGGTGGCCGGATACCAGCGCGCGCGGGCCTCCTCATCGCGCAGGCGGAATGCACCCGACAGATCGACGACACGGCAGCCGGCGTCCAGCAGCGCCGGGCCGACCGATGCCGACGCAGCTTCAGGCAGGGCCAGAAAGACGACATCGCTCGCCGCGGCCAGCGCCGCCACGTCAAGCGGCACCACATCGCCGTCCCACACGCGGGCCAGAGCGGGCAGCCGGCGCGTCGTGGTTGCGGCGGGCGACCCGGTGGCCTGCGCCAGCACAAACTGCGGGTGGCGCGCGAGCAGTCGGATAAGCTCCTGGCCCGCATACCCGGTGGCGCCAGCGAGGCCGACTCTGACAGGAAGGGCGGCAGTGGTCATGAGAAAGGAATAATATTCACCGCGCCTTCCCCTGTGTCAACAAAATCCCTTCAAACGGCGACGGAGACGTCTGTATACTGATTCAAGAGACTGCATAACCATGAAGCAACGCCGCCTTGCCGCCATCCGCGCTCTCGTCGAGCGTGACGCCATCCGCAGCCAGGAACAGCTCAGGCAGCGCCTCGCGACCCGCGGCTTCGATGTGACGCAGGCCACGCTGTCGCGCGACATCAAGGCTCTGGGGCTGGTCAAGCGCGCGGCCGATGGCGCCTACCAGACGGGCGGGCCCGAGAATGCCCCCGCGTCCACAGTGCTGGTCACCCTCGGTCGCGCCCTGGCCGAGTATTTGTCGTCGGCCGAGGCGGTCCAGCAGCTGGTGGTGCTGCGGACCGGACCGGGTCAGGCCCCGCTGCTCGGGCTGGCAATTGATCGGGCGCGGCTGGCCGGTGTCGTCGGCACGCTGGCCGGCGACGACACCATCCTCGTGATCGCGCGCGGTCCACGACAGGCGCGAACGCTCGTGCAGCGCCTTCATCACTTGGCGGACCCCCGGGAGTTGGCGTGACCGGTCCGATCGTGCTGGCGTGGTCCGGAGGCCGGGCGTCGACCCGTGCCCTCACGCACCTGCGGGCGCAGGCAGCCCCGCTGATCGTGGCCGTGGCGTGCGGATTCCGCGCCGCTGATCCGCTCGAGGCGTGGGCCGCACAGGCCCGAGCCGCCGGGGCGCACCAGTGCCACCTCATCGACGTCGCCGATACCTACGCACGGCAGGTGGCCTGGCCGCTGGCGGTGCAGGGCCTCGATCCCTGGCCCGTGCCCGTCGCGCAAGCCGCGCCGCTCATCGCCGAGGCGCTGGTGCGTGTAGCCCGACTGGAACATGCCGACGTCATCGCGCATGGGGCACGCGGCGCGGATGCTCGCGCGCTCGCCGCCGCCGTGCATGCCCACGATGCGGCACTGACCGTCGTCACGCTGCCACCCCCCGCCATCCCGGCCGAGGCCTGCGTGCTCGCGCTCACCGTCGAGGGCTCGCAGCCCACCGCCCTGAACGGCGTGCCGCTGCCGGTGCGTGAGCTGTTCGAGACACTCGAAGTCCTGGTCGGGGCCGACCAGGTCGTGCCCGTGATCACGGCGGTGTGGCAGCAACTGGACGCCACAGGCCAGGCCGCCGCGCGCACCGGCACTGTCACACTCAGGGTCGAGGGAGCGGCGATCATGCCCGTGCCCTCGCATTCCCCTGCCTGATGGCCACGTGAAGGACACACATCTCTGATGACACAGCATCTCTGGTCTGGACGTTTTGATGCCGCCCCCGATCCGGCGGCGTTTGATTTCGGCCTGTCGTTCCGCTTCGATCGCCGGCTCTTTGAAGACGATGTGACGGGCAGCCTGGCGTGGGCGGCGGCGCTGGCTGACGCCGGCATCCTGTCGGCCGACGATGCCGCGGCGATCACAGGCGGGCTGCACGCGATCCTGGAGCAGGGACGCCGCGATCCGTCGTGGGTCGATGGACCCGACGAAGACGTGCACAGCTTTGTCGAGCGTCAGCTCGTGGCCCGCATCGGCGATGCTGGCCGCCGGCTGCACACCGGCCGCTCTCGCAACGAGCAGGTCTCCGTCGACTTTCGCCTGTACCTCCGGCGTCGCATTCCCGAGTTGCAGGCCCGCATCCGCGAGGTCATTGCGGCGCTGGTGCAGCAGGCCGATCAGGCGGGCGATGCGCTGATGCCGTCCTACACGCACCTGCGCCGTGCCATGCCCGTACTGGTTTCCCACTATCTGCTGAGCCATGCCGCGGCCCTGCGCCGGGACCACGAGCGACTCGACCAGGCCCGGCGCGAAGCCGATGCGCTACCGCTCGGCTCCGGGGCGATTGCCGGCACCGGGTATCCGGTCGACACGGCACGTCTGGCCGAGCGCCTCGGGTTCAGCCGGGTGGTGCCCAACAGCATGGATGCCTCATCCGACCGCGACTTTGCCGCGACGTTTCTCTATGCTGTCAGCCTCGCCATGGTGCACCTGTCGCGCATCGCCGAAGACGTGATTCTCTTCACGAGCGAGGAATTCGGCTTCTTCGAACTCGCTGATGCCTCGGCCACCGGCAGCAGCATGATGCCTCAGAAGAAAAACCCCGACCCGCTCGAACTGGTGCGGGGCAAGGCCGGCCGTGCCATTGGCCACCTGACCGGACTGCTCGTCACCATGAAAGGCCTGCCGACCGGCTACAACAAGGATCTGCAGGAAGACAAAGAGCCGGTCTTCGATGCAGAAGACACGCTGGCCGTGTCGGCGGTGGCTACGGCCGCCGTGCTGCGCAGGCTCACGCTGCATCCTGCGCGCACCGGGCGTGCGGCCTCGGGTCTGCTGCTGGCGACCGATGTCGCCGACTACCTCGTATCACGCGGCATGCCGTTCCGCCAGGCACACGAAGTGGTCGGGGCCATGGTGCGGCAACTGCTCATGGACGGCCGCGCGTTCGAGGCACTCTCGATCGACGAGTGGCAGCAGTTCAGTGCGCTCTTCGCGGATGATGTGAAGGCACGAGTGACGGCCGCTGCATCCGTGCGCGCGCGGCGGACGCCGCAGTCGACGCATCCCGAGGCGGTCGCGGCGCATCTGGCCGCCCTGCAGCAGTGGCTGGCGGCCTGCGCCTGACACGGTGCGGGCCTGTTGCCCCGTGCGCGGCCCCTCTGTTACACTCGCCTCGTCACCCGGGGCCCCGCTGTTGCGCGGTGCGGCCTGAGCGTTCCCCCCTTCGCCGAGTGCTCACCACGGGTGGTGTGTTCTAGAGGAACCGAGTTCGGGAGTAACGGATGCAGTCACGCCAATACCGGGCGGGCGACGCACTGGACGATTACTGTCCACGCGAACGCAGAGTGACCGAGCACGCGGTGGTGGCCCTCGTCGAGGGTACCGTCGAACGCACACGCTGCGTGGCCTGTGATGTCGAACACGAGTACCGGCACGGTCGGGCACCTGCTGCGCGGCGCGCCAGGGTTCCGGCCACCGCGGCACTCTACGCCCAGGTGCTCGAGGCCATCGAGGTGCCCGCCGGGCGCGTGTCTGCCACGCCCTCGCGTCCCGCCCCGCCGACCGTGCCGCCCGCGGATGACGCCGATGCGCTGCCCGGAGGGGACGTGGCGCCAGCACCCGCGCCAACGGCCAGTACGCCGAGACTCTCCAGTGCCGCTGCTGCAGCACCACCGGCAGCCGAGGCCCCTGCACCGCAGGCCGCCGCTCCGACACCACAGACACCCTCGACACCACAACCAGAGACGCCTGCCCCCGACGCCGAGGCTGACGACCGCCCCTTCCGCCGGACACTGCTGCGTGCGCAGCTACCCAGACACGAAGGCCAGGTGGCGACGACCCGGGCCATTCCTGAACTTACGATGCATCAGCCGCCCCCCCCGCGCGGCCAGCGCCACCGTCGCTTCGGCGGTCGTCCGGCGCCCGGCTTCGAAGGGCCGATGCGCAGCAGCCGCGACTTCAGCCACTCGCAGGGACGCGGCCCTGTCGCGCCACCACAGGGCGCAGCCTCCTCGGGCGAAGGGCAGGGGCCCGCTGGTGGCGACAGCCGTCGCCGGCGTCGGCGTCGGAAGAAGCCAGCCCCCCAAGGCTGACGGCAGACCGAGACACAGGACCGACACACCCAGGCACGCGGCCCGAGGCGGCCGCGCAGGAGTTGCACGTGACCGCACGCATGTCAGGCAAAATCGGATTAATTGTCGGAGTGGCCAACCACCGCTCGCTGTCGTGGGCCATTGCGCAGGCGGTGGCCGCCGACGGGGCTCGCGTAGTGCTCACCTATCAGTCGCGCTTCGAGGAACACGTGCGCGAACTGGCGGCCACGCTGCCCGGCGATCCGGTCGTGCTGCCCTGTGACGTGCAGAATGACGAAGAGATCGCCGCGGTGTTTGCCCGCATCAGCGAAGAGTACGGTGGTTCTGATTTTCTGGTGCACGGGGTGGCCTATGCCGAGCGTGCCGATATCGCTGGCGGGTTCCTGCAGACCTCGCGGGACGGATTCCGCACGGCCCTCGACGTCAGCGTGTACTCACTCATCGCACTGGCCAGGGGCGCGCAGCCCCTCATGGCCGTACGAGGCGGCGGCAGCATCGTCACACTGTCATTTCTCGGGGCGGATCGCGTGTTTCCAAATTACAACGTCATGGGAGTGGCCAAGGCCGCCCTCGAGTCGACGGTGCGTTACCTGGCCAGCGATCTCGGGCCCCAGCAGATTCGCGTCAATGCCATCTCAGCAGGGCCTGTGAAAACGCTGGCCGCTGCCGGCATCGGCGGGTTCTCGTCGATTCTCGGCGTGGTGCGCGACAAGGCCCCGCTGCGCAGGGCCATCGAGGCCTCGGAAGTCGGGAGCACCGGTGCCTTCCTGCTGGGCGACGGCGCGCGCGGCATCACCGGCGAAGTGCTGCTGGTCGACGCGGGCTATCACGTACTGGGTATGTAAGCACGCGGGCACGCTGAGGCGTGTGCACCGCGTTCAGGCGTCAGTATCGCTCGCGCAGGATCTGCGCGTCAGGCACGCCCAGCGTCAGCAGCGCCGCGCGCACATCCCGCACAAAATCTATGGGTCCGCACACCAGGCTGACGACCGCCGCGGGCGCAGCAGGCAGTGCCTGCCGCAGCAGGACGTGGTCGACGCGGCCCTGACGGCCCTCCCACCGCCGGTCATCGCGCGAGACGGTGAGTACCAGCCGCAGCGCTCCTCGGGACTCCAGCGACTGCAACTCGTCCACATACGCAAACTCGTCGGCGGCGCGCACCGAGTAGACCACGGTGATCGGCCGAGGCTCGGCACAGTTGACCAGCTCGCGCAGCATGGGCCGCAACGGGGCGATGCCGGTGCCGCCGGCAGCCACGAGCACCGCGTGCCCCGGGTCGACGGCGGGTGTCGTGAAGTGCCCGAAGGGTCCCTCGACACGCACGCGCTGCCCGACGTGCAGCAGGTCCGTGCCTGACGCGTCGTGGCCTAGCCCGGCTGTCCCTGAATCGTCTGCGCGTATCAGCAGCTCGATCAGGCCGCTGCGCGCCGTATCGGCAGGCGTCGACGCGATCGAGTAATGCCGCGCCGGCAGGCCTTCGCCGACCGTGATGCGCACGGCCTGCCCGGCCAGATAGGGGAAGGGGTGGTCGCCAAGGCTCAGCCGGATGCACAGTATACGGGGCGTGGCGCGGAGCACCTCGCTGACGGGAAGGGTGAGCACGATGGCGGCCGATGAATCCACGTTACACGGTGTCGAACCGAGATGCTACCCTAAGGGCGATGCCGCACCGAGCGCCGGGTTCACCACAGAAGCAACGCAAGGGATTTCTCTCAGGGAAGCCCATCCACTATTATCGCCCCACGGGCGCGCGCGCCATCCGGACGCTCATCGACGAGGGATTCCAGGCCTTCAATGCCGCCCGCCTCGGCGAGGCCTGCCGCATCTTCACCGACAAGATGCTGTCGAAGGAGCACGACACCACCATCGGCCTCACCATCGCCGGGGCGCTCACGCCGGCCGGCCTCGGCGGCTGCATCATCTCGATGATGGATCGCGGGCTAGTCGACTTCATCATCAGCACAGGCGCGAATCTCTATCACGACCTGCATTACGCCCTCAATTTCACGCTGCGCCGGGGGTCGCCCTTCGTCGACGACCGCGTGCTCTATGACGAAGGCGTCATCCGCATCTACGACGTGCTCTTCCCGGCACAGGTGCTACTCGACACCGACCAGTTCATCCGCGAGTTCCTAGTGCAGAGCGGACTGGATGGCCCCGTGTCGTCCGCCGACCTGCACTACGCCCTCGGCCGTCACCTGCTCAAGGTGCGGCCCGGATGCGACGAGTATTCGCTGGTGGCACGCGCCGCCAAGTGCGGCGTTCCCATCTACACCTCGTCGCCGGGCGACAGCTCGATCGGGATGAACATCGCCTATCACGAGCTGATGAACGGGGCGCGGCTGATGATCGATCCGAACCGCGACGTCAACGAAGTGTGCGCGCTGATCTATGCCGCCGAAAAGAACGGCTGCGTCATTCTCGGTGGCGGCTCGCCCAAGAACTTCTATCTGCAGGGACAGCCTACCCTCTGGGAGGTCTACAACATTCCCAAGGGCGGGAACGATTACTTCATTCAGATGACGACCGACCAGGTCGTCTGGGGCGGCCTCTCGGGTGCCACGCCGGCCGAGGCCGTCAGCTGGGGCAAGGTCAATCCGGGTGTGCTCCCTGACACGGCCGTCGCCTACTGCGACTCGACTATCGCGTTCCCGCTGTTCTGCGAGTACGCCGTCGGGCACAAGAACGGGCGCCGCAAGCGCAAGGGGCTCGTCCATCGCCGCGCAGAACTCGTCGCGTCGCTCGAAAAGGAAGCCCGCAAGCGCACGGCCAGGGCAGCACGCGACCGCGCGCGCAAGGCTGCAAAGGCCTGAGCACGGAGGGGGCGATGGGCACGCTCTGGTCCGAGCTGGGTCCGCTCGCCGAGCAGGTCTCGGGCCGTCCCCGTGTCTACGCCGACGCCAACGTCCCAGCCGGGCTACTGCGCCACATGCGGCACACGCTCGGCTGGGACGTGCTGGCCGTCATCGAACAGCCCGATCTGCGTCGCGCACCCGATCGTGAACACTTCCGCCTAGCGCGCCAACTGCGCCGCACCCTGGTGACGCTCGACCATGATTACCTCGACGCCCACCGCTTTCCGCCTGCGGAAACGACGGGCGTACTGGTGCTTGAGGCGCCCACGCCTGAGGCCTTCGAGCACCTGCTGTCCGTGGCCGACGACACGCTGTTTCAGCACGGCGCCGTACCGCTGCCGCTCGAGCATCAGACCCGCCTGCTGACCCCGGAGCCCGAAGCATGATCGCCATCGCAGCTGCATCGATCGTGCTGCCGCACCGGCAGACCGGTGCCGCGACCCTCCTCATCGCCCACGGCCGCATCGTCGACATTCTGGAAGGGCAGCCGGTGCCATCGGGCGCAGCGGTGCACGCCCTGCACGACTGCCTGCTGGCGCCGGGTTTCATCGACGTGCATGTGCACGGCATGCAAGGCGCCGACGTCCTGAATGGGGCAGACGCGCTGCAGCATGTGGCGGCCGCACTGCCGCACTCCGGAGTGACCGCCTTCTGTCCCACATCGGTGGCGTGCGCACCCGGCGTCTTGCAGTCGCTGCTCGAGGACGTCAGACTCGCGCGACGGAGACCGCAGCTCGGGGCGGCGCGTGTGCTGCCCGCGCACCTCGAGAGCAACTTCATCAATCCCGTATGGAACGGCGCACAGCCCGCTGCGTGCCTTCGGCTGCCGCCCTCGCCACACGCCGTCGCCAGCGGCCCGGGTGACTACTCGGGTGACGACGTGCTGCGCATCATCGAGGCCCATCACGATGCGGTGGCCATTGTGACCGTCGCTCCCGAGCTGCCCGGTGGACTCGCCCTGGTGCAACAACTGCGGGATCTCGGCATCATCGTCTCGATCGGACATTCCGGAGCCACGTTCGATGAGGCCTGCCGCGCCATCGACGCCGGTGTCACGCATGCGACGCACCTCTTCAACCGCATGACACCACTCACGCACCGTGACCCCGGTGTCGTGGGCGCCGTGCTGGCTTCACCACAGGTGCGCGCCGAGATACTTGCTGACGGCCATCACGTGCATCCCGCGGTGATGCGCGTGGCGATCGCGGCCAAGGGCATCGCGGGCATCATGGCCATCACTGATGGCACCGCCGGGTCGGGCCTGCCCGTGGGCACCCAGACCACACTCGGCGGACAACGCGTGACCGTCACCGACCGATGGGCCGCGCTGGACGATGGAACACTGGCGGGCAGCGTGAGCACGATGGAGCAGGTCTGGAATGTGCTGACGGGACCGGTGGGTCTCTCGCCGGTCGATGCGGCCCGTGCCTGCGCGACGACACCAGCCGAACAGCTGCGACTCGCCGAACAGGGACGTCTCGTGCCGGGTGCGCTCGCAGACATCGTGGCCCTCGGGCCGGATGGACGCGTCAGGCAGACATGGGTCGATGGCGTCGCCGCACTCGCGCCCCCGGACAGGGCATAGCCGACCGGGCGGATCGTCGGGTGGTCGTCAGTGCTCAGCGCGGCGAGGCGTGCGCATAGGACGTCGGGTCGGTGACACCGGCCTCGGCGAAGGCGTCGCGCCGCTCGCGGCACTTGCTGCACCGTCCGCAGTGCACGGCCGGCAGCGCCTCCAGCGCCGCGGTGGCCACCGGATTCATGCACGACAGCGTGTCCGTGAAGTCGACGCCCAGTGCCACGCCTCGTCGGATGACGTTAGATTTCTGCCAGGTGAGAAACGGCGCCTCGATGACCAGCGGATGGTCGAGGCCCAGAGACATCGCCGTGGCCATGGCCTCGAAAAACGGCGGACGCGCATCGGGAAACGGATTGCCCGCCAGTGGCCCCAGGACGATACGCATGGCGCGCCGACGCGCAGCGACCACGGCCGCCTTGCCGAGCAGCAGCACGTTGCGCCCGATAAGATACACGTCCTCGTCGGGCGTGTCATACGCCGGTGGATGTCCGGTCAGGGCCCAGTGCCCCGGAGGATACACATCAGTGACTGGCACGTCGACGACCTGCAGCGGCCACACCGAGGGCTGTGGCAGGTGTGTCAGCAGCCGTGCGACCATCTCACGCTCGAGGGCTTCCCAGGCGAGGCCCGAGGCCACGTAGAGCGGCAGCACGGGCGCCTGCGCGCCTTCGTGCGCGAGCAGCACCGCACTGTCGAGTCCGCCCGACAACAGCACCACCGTGGCTGGGGACGCGTCGGTGTTCTCGCGTGGTTCACGTGACCGGGCAGCAGGCGCTGGCATCAGGGGCGGTGTCCTGTCACACTACCGTACACGCTTGCCATGATTGCGTTTGATCTCGACGGCACACTCATCAACTCATCCCGTGACCTGGCCGAGTCTGCGTCGGACCTTGTAGAGTCATACGGGGCCGCTCCCCTGAGTGTGCCCGAGGTTCAGGCGATGGTGGGCGACGGCGCCTCGGTGCTGGTGGCGCGTGCTCTGGCCAGTCGTCAGCTGCCGGCCGATACCCCGGGCGCGCTGGCCCGCTTCCTCGACATCTACGACGGACGCCTGCTGAACAACACCGTGCCGTATGACGGCGTGGCCGAGGTATTGGCGCTGCTGCTCGAGACCGGTCCGCTCGCGGTGCTGACCAACAAGCCCCTCGCCCCGGCGCTGCGCATCCTCGACCATCTCGGGTTGCGCGGGTTCTTCGTCGAGGTCATCGGCGGCGACAGCCACTTCGGGCGCAAGCCGCATCCTGCGGGACTGCAGTCATTAATGCGTGCTGGTGACGTCACCGTGATGGTGGGCGACTCTCCGGTCGATGCCCAGGCGGCCGAGGCGGCGGGGTGCGGGTTCGTGCTGGCGGGCTATGGGCCAGGTGCGGCCAAGTTCGACGCGCCGTTACCGGCGACGATGCGGGTGGCGCATCATGCGCGCGAGCTGGCCTGGCTGGCCGATACGCGTACCTTCGACGCGGCACGCGTGCCGATCGTCAATCGCTGACCATCGGGCCCCGACAGCGACACCGCATCGGCGGCCTCGTCGCGCGCCACCACTTCAAGTTCGTGGCCGGGCATCAGCCCGTACTGCTGCACGAACCGAAGAAAGCCGGCTTCCTGATCGGTAATGCGCGTGACGGTCACCGGCGTGCCCGTGTCGCACGTCATGAGCGTGGTCGATTCGTGCGCGGGAAACTCTCCGGCCGCGTTGGGGATGGGGTCGCCGTGCGGGTCGACCTGCGGGAAGCCCAGCATCTCGTCCATTCGGGCGATGAGCCGGTCTGACATCACATGCTCGAGATGCTCGGCCTCGTCGTGCACCTCATCCCACCCCAGGCCCATCACGCGTACGAGAAAGAGTTCGATGAGCCGGTGCCGACGCAGCACAAGGGCCGCGAGGGTCAGTCCGGCGGCGCTCAGCCTGACGCCATTGTAGGGTTCGTAGTCGACCAGACCCGATTCGGCGAGGGCCTTCACCATCGTGGTGGCGGTGCCGGGGACGACGCCTAGGGCGGCGGCAAGATGCCCCATGGGCAGCCGGTCGCCATCCGGGCGCTGTGAGGTGCCGAGGTAGATCGCCTTGAGATAATTCTCGACGGTGCTGGACGGAAGCATACCGTGCCTCAGAGGGTAGCAGAAGTTTTGACCTGTAGGCATTGACTTTACGTAAAGGGTGGCATTAAATTTTGGTTAGTCAAAACCAAAATGTCTGTCAGTCTTCTCATTCTCGGGTTCGTCGCACTGACGGTCGCAGGTGCGATCAGCCTCGGGGCCCGGACGCAGGCACTGTGGCGCCATTCGCGCGAGCTGAGGCACCGCGAGCAGCTTGAGAATGCCCTCAAGCACCTGCTGGCCGGGGCGGCCGACCGACAGGCGGTGCCGCTCGACCAGCTGGCAGGGGCGCTGCGGGAGCCCCCGGCCACCACACGGGAGACGGTCGACCATCTTTACCGCGAACGCCTGGCCATGGCCGATGCCGACGGCGTACGCCTGACAGACGCGGGCGTGCGCCTTGCCCTGCAGGTCGTGCGGGCCCACCGGCTCTGGGAGCGATACTTCGCCGATGAGGCGGACATGCCGTTGGCCCGCATTCATGACGCGGCCGAACGCGCGGAGCACCGCCTGACCCCCGAGGCGCTCGAGCAACTCTCTGCCGCCCTTGGTCATCCTGAAATCGACCCCCACGGGTCACCCATTCCCTCCAGCACAGGGTCGCTGCTCGCCGCCGAACCCGCCGCCGCGCCTGCCCTCGAACGCGCCCCGGGGGTTCCAGACGATGCCCTGCCGCTGTCCGAGTGGCCGGCCGGGCAGCCCGCCGCCATTGTGGCGCTCGACACTGCCTGCCGCGGGTTCCTCAGGCGCCGGCTACTCGACCTCGGCTTTACCCCCGGCACCTCCATTGCCCCCGATCTGGCCCCCTTTGCCGGTGACCCCCGCGCCTACCGGCTGCGGGGCACCACCATTGCCCTCAGGCGCGACCAGGCGCGTCGCGTGCTGGTTCGTCCTCGCTGAGCCGGGGCTGATTCATGCAGACGCCGTCTTCTGCCTGCGACACCTGTCCGGTGCACACGGAAATGGCCCGCCTCGGCGCGGTCACCACCGGCGTCGATGCCGTCGTCGCCCTGGCTGGCAATCCGAACACCGGAAAGTCGACGCTGTTCAACGCGGTCACCGGCCTGCGGCAGCACACGGGCAACTGGCCCGGAAAGACCGTGACCCGTGCCGAGGGGGCGTTCCAGTTCGGCACCCGTCGCTACAAGCTGGTCGACCTGCCGGGCACCTACTCGCTGCTGTCGGCCTCGCAGGATGAGGAAGTGGCCCGCAATTTCCTGCTGTTCGGGCGCCCTGACTGCACGGTCGTCGTGATGGATGCCAGCGCCATCGAACGCAATCTGTATCTCGCGCTGCAAGTGCTGGAAATCACCGACCGCGTGGTGGTGGCCGTCAATCTGATCGACGAGGCCTCCCGTCGAGGCATCGAGGTCGACGTGCGCAGTCTGGCCCGTGACCTCGGTGTTCCGGTCGTGCCCATCGTCGCCCGCACCGGCGAGAACCTGATGGCCCTGCTGACCGCCGTAGCCGGTGTGGCCTCTGGCGAGACGCGCACGACGCCCCTGCGGACGGCTGGCACCGCCGACTTTGAACGCGCCGTGCAGGAGCTGCTGCCCATGATTGAGGCCGTGGCCCCGGGCCTGCCAAACGCGCGGTGGGTCGCCATCCGGCTGCTCGACGGCGACGCGGCTGTCGAGGTAGCGCTGACCTCGGGGGAACTTGCCGCCCTCGTGGCGCGACAGCAGCAGCCTGATCGGCGTTTCAGTGATCGCCTCGCGCTGCAGGGGGCGCAGTGAGCGAACCGGCCCCGTCCCCCGCCCCCGTGGCGGTGTCTCCGCCGCAGGTGCTGGCCGAGGCGGCGCGCCTGCGGCGCACCCTGGCCGGCGGTTTCCGCGAAGAGGTCGTGTCGTCGATTTACGCGGAAGTCGAACGCGTGTCACGACGGGCGGTGCGAACCATCGGCACATCCGGCACTGATCTCGATCAGCGCATCGATCACATCGTCACGTCGCGCTGGCTCGGCCTGCCGCTCATGGTGCTGCTGCTGGCGGTGGTGTTCTGGCTGACCATCACCGGCGCCAACGTGCCCTCGGCCATGCTCGCCGACGCGCTGTTTGCGGTGGAAGACTGGGCAGCCGCGCTCTCGGCGTCGATCGGGGTTCCGGGATGGCTGGTGGGCTTCGTGTGGCACGGCGTGTTTCGCGGACTGGCATGGGTGATCAGCGTGATGCTGCCGCCGATGGCCATCTTCTTTCCGCTGTTTACGCTGCTCGAAGACCTCGGTTATCTGCCGCGGGTGGCCTTCAACCTCGACTTTCTCTTCCGCCGGGCGGGGGCCCACGGCAAGCAGGCGCTCACCATGGCCATGGGGTTCGGCTGCAATGCCGCGGGTGTCATCGCGACGCGCATCATCGACTCGCCGCGCGAGCGACTGGTGGCGATTCTCACCAACAATTTCGTGCCGTGCAACGGCCGGTTCCCGACCCTTATCCTGCTGGCCACGGTATTTGTCGCCTCGGCGTTCCCGCCTGCGGTGGCCTCGCTGGTTGCGGCCGGGTCGGTAGTGGCCATCGTCCTGCTCGGCGTGGCCTTCACGCTTGTGGTGTCGTGGTTGCTGTCACGCACGGTGCTGAAGGGTGAGGCGTCGGCCTTCACGCTTGAGCTGCCGCCCTACCGCAGGCCGGGTGTGCTGCGCATTCTCTACACCTCGCTCATCGACCGCACCATGTTCGTGCTGTGGCGTGCGATGCAGACGGCAGCGCCGGCGGGCGCGGTCATCTGGGTGCTGGCGAATGTCTCCGTCGGCGATCAGAGTCTGGCGCAGGTCGTCGCGGCTGGCCTGCAGCCGCTCGGCCGGCTGATGGGACTCGATGGCGTGATTCTGCTGGCCTACATCATTGCCATTCCCGCCAACGAGATTGTCGTGCCCACGATGATGATGGTCTACATGGCGGAAGGCATGATGATCGACGTGCCCTCGGTCGACGCACTGCGCGCGCTGCTGGTCAACCAGCATGGATGGACCCTGCTGACCGCCGTGAACCTGATGCTGTTTTCGCTGCTGCACAACCCGTGCGCCACCACGGTGATGACCATTTACCGCGAAACGCTCAGCGCGAAGTGGGCCGCCGTTGGTGCCCTGCTGCCGCTGGGGCTGGCTGTCGTGGTGACGATGGCCACGGCCGCGTTCGCGCGGCTGGTGTGGGGCGTGTAGTCGCGTGGTGGCACCGGCCTCAGGGCAGGTGCCGGGCACAGGGCGTGCGTCTTACCCCAGCCAGGGTGTGACCATGTCGAGCAGCATGTCGAGCACGTCGTCTTCGGTCAGCGCGGCGGCGCCAGGCGTGCCCAGCTTCACGGGACGTTCGACGTGGGTCATTCGACTGCCGCGGCCGTAGGTCACCGTCACCATCGGCTGCGGAGGCGTGGCGGTGGCATCGAAGGCCAGTGAGATACCCTCTTCGCGGCGGCGGTCGGGGACCAGCCGCACTTCTCCGGACGGAGTCATCACTTCCCACCAGAGCCCTTCCGACTTGAGCACGATGGCCAGCGAGCGGAAGGCCGGAATCGCGCGCTGTTCAAGGAACTCGTCGTAGGCCCGCTGGGCGTCGTGCACGAGCGCCCGGTGGTCGGCGGCCTCGCGGCGCGCCTGTTCAATGGTTTTCTGCACCCGTTTACGGAGCTGGGCGACGTCGGTCACAGCCTGATCACTCCCGACGCGGACAACTGTTCGATCATCTGCTGATCGTAGCCCAGTTCGGTCAGCACGTCGCGGGTGTGCTGCCCGAGCAGGGGAGGGGGCGTGCGCACCGACGGAGGCGTGGCCGACAGTTTGAGGGGCGAGCCCATGACGCGCGTGGGGCCCACGGTGGGATGGTCGACCGAGGCCACCATGTCGCGGGCCTCAATCTGCGGGTCTGACAGCACCTCGTGCAGGTCGCGGACGGCACCGCACGGCACACCAGCGGCGTGGAAGCGCGTGGTCCACTCGGCGCGCGTGCGGGCCTGCAGGGCCTCGACCAGCAGTGGCCGAAGTTCATGGTAGTGCGTCAGGCGATCGCGGTTGGTCAGGAAGCGCGGGTCGTCGGCCAGGGTCGGTCGGTCGATGGCGGGACAGAAGCGGCGCCAGATGCCGTCATTGCCGACCGCCACCACCAGATCACCGTCGCGTGTCGGCAGCGTTTCATACGGCGCAATCGTCGGATGCCGGTTGCCCAGCCGTCCGGGAGCCTGGCCGGTGGCGAAGTAGTTGCCGGCCTGATAGGTGAGCAGGGCCGCCGTGGTATCGAGCATGCCGATGTCGACGCGCTGCCCCTCGCCCGACTGCGTGCGGTGATACAGCGCCGCCGTGATGGCCTGCGCCGCGAACATGCCGGCGACGATGTCCGAGATCGCCACGCCCATGCGGAGCGCGGGCCCGTCGGCCTCCCCCGTGAAGCTCATCAGTCCGCCCTCGGCCTGAATCACGGCGTCATAGCCGGCCTCGCTGCGTCGCGGGCCGGTCTGTCCATAGCCCGAGATCGACGCGTAGATGAGGCGCGGATGACGGGCACGCACGGCATCGGCACCGAAGCCGGCGCGGTCGAGTGTGCCGGGCTTGAAGTTTTCCACCAGCACATCGGCCTGGGCGATGAGGCGCGCGAGCACGGCGGCGCCCTCGGGCGACTTGAAGTCGAGCGCGACGCTTTCCTTGTTGCGGTTGATGCTGAGAAAGTACGCGCTTTCCCGACCGACGAAGGGCGGGCCCCACGCGCGGGTGTCATCGCCCGTGCGGGGATGTTCCACCTTGATGACGCGTGCGCCGAGGTCAGCCAGCATCATCGTGCAGTAGGGACCCGACAGCACGCGTGTCAGGTCGATGACGGTCAGGCCATGCAGCGGGCCGGTCATGAATGCTCCTCTGGAATCGGGGATCGGGCGATGCAGGCCAGATCGGAGATGACCGCATATGCGGTATGTGTCAGTGTGCCGCCCCGCTGGACGATGCCGAGTTCACCGAGCGGATCGAGCGACAGATACAGGGCATTGTCGGTGTCGTCCACGCCGGCGAGCGGGTCGTGCGCGGGCAGGGCCTGCGGAGCGACCGAGGCACGAATGCCGTCGGGAGTGCGTGCGGCCGAGGCCACCAGGCGCAGGCGGTCGCCGCTGGCTTCGACCTTCCGCACGGCGTCTGCGGTGAGGTGGCCGATGCCGGTGCGTGCCACCTCGTGTGGTGAGAGCCGGCCCTGCATCAGCACGTTGACGAGCACGGCGGTCTTGGCGGCGGCGTCCCAGCCGTCGATGTCGAGTGACGGATCGGCCTCGGCGATGCCGCGGGCCTGCATTTCGGCCACGGCATGGTCGAACGATTGCCCGCCGGCCAGAGCCGACAGCACGAAGTTGGTCGTGGTGTTGATCACGCCGCGGAAGCCATCGACGCGCACGCCCGGCAGGGTGTCGCGCACCAGATTGAACACGGGAATGCCGTCCATCACCGCGCCTTCGTGCAGGAACCAGCGTCGCGCCTGTCGCGCCTGTGCCGCGAGCGTCTGTGCGGCAAACGCAGCCGGTCCCTTGTTCACCGTGACGGCGTGCAGGCCGTGTGCGAGGGCGGTGGCGATGTGGGTACAGGCCGGCTCGCCGCGTGTGATATCGAGCACGGTCGATTCGATGCAGACCACGTGCCCGCGGGCAGCATCGGCCGCGCAGCGTTGCGCCACCGCGGCGATGAGGCCGGTGCCTGTGGCCTCGTCAGGGGGCGGCCCGGCGTGCAGGTCAGAGAGGCGATCGCCGCGGATGACCTGCTGGAGGGCGCGGGCGGTGTCGAGTCCGCGGGCGTCGATCGCCAGACCGTGGCGACGTGTGCCGATCGCGATGACATCGGCGGTGAAGGGAAGCGCATCGGCCATCTCGTCGAGCAGGGACACGAGGCGCCGACCGACGTGGCCGAAGCCCACGAGAGCCAGTCGCAGATGCGGTCGGCCCGATGGTGCAGCGGCATGCATGCGCGGCAGTATACTTTCGACATGTCGCGCCTGCCGATGATCGCGCTGTGCTCGGTGCTGCTGCTGCGTCCTGATGCCGTCACGGCGCAGGCGGTGTCGTCCGCACCGGTGGTGGTGATGCAGGGCACCGGTGTGGTGCGGCGCGCACCCGATCAGGCGCTGGTGCGCATCACCGCCGAACAGCGTGCGCCGGCCCCGAGGGCTGCGCAGGAGGGCACGGCCGCGGCGATGACCGCCGTCATGGCGCAACTGACGGCCGCCGGCATTCCGCGCGATGCGGTGCGGACCGTGGCGGTGACGGTGCAGCAAGAGTTCGACTACCAGAACGGCCGTCAGGTGCCGCGGGGCTTCGTGTCGCGCAATGCGATCGAAGTGCGCGTTGACGACCTCGCACGGCTGCCGCAGGTGCTCGACGCCTCGGTGGCTGCGGGTGCCACGGCGGTGGAAGGGCTCGAGTGGACAATCAGGAACCGTGCGGCGGCCGAGCGTGAGGCGGTGACGCTGGCCGTGGCCGATGCCGTGGCCCGAGCCGACGCCGCCGCAGCCGGTGCACGGCGCAGCATCGACGCTGTGGTGCGCATCGAGGAATCGGGCGCGGTCATGGCGGTGCGCAGCGAGCCGATGGTGATGCGGGCGCGTTCCGCACAGGACGCCGTCACGGCGACGCCGGTCTCGGTGGGCGAGATCGAGGTCCGCGCCTCGGTGACCGTGACCGCCACGCTCAAGTGATGGCGCTCCCCGATGCCGGCGCACTGCCGTCACTGACCCCGGACGAAGTGCGGCGCTACAGTCGCCATCTCATCCTTCCGGAAGTGGGCGTCGAGGGACAGCGGCGCCTCAAGCAGGCGCGTGTGCTCTGCGTGGGTGCGGGTGGCCTGGGGTCGCCGGCGGCGATGTATCTGGCGGCCGCGGGTGTGGGCACGCTGGGCCTAGTTGATTTCGATGTCGTCGACCTCAGCAACCTGCAGCGCCAGCTGCTGCACGGCACGGGTGACGTCGGCCGTGCCAAGCTCGCATCGGCCATCGATCGGCTGCACGCGATCAACCCGCATGTGCACGTCGAACCGCACCACACGGCGCTGACCTCGGCCAACGCACTCGACCTCATGCGCGGCTATGACGTCATTCTCGACGGCACCGACAACTTTCCGACGCGCTATCTCGTGAACGACGCGTGCGTGCTGCTGCGCAAGCCCAACGCCTTCGGCAGCATCTTCCGCTTCGAGGGACAGGCCTCGGTATTCGGGGTTGAGGGCGGGCCGTGCTACCGGTGCCTCTACCCCGAGCCCCCGCCGCCCGGGCTGGTGCCCAGCTGCGCCGAGGCCGGGGTGCTGGGCGTGCTGCCGGGCATCATCGGCACCATCCAGGCCACCGAGACCATCAAGCTGCTGCTGGGCATCGGACAGCCGCTCATCGGGCGCTTCCTCGTCTTCGAGGCGCTGCGGATGCGGTTCCGGGAACTCACTCTCAGACGCGACCCCGAGTGCCCGGTCTGCGGCGACCATCCGACGGTGACGGCCCTCATCGACTATGAGCAGTTCTGCGGGGTGTCGCCTGCAGCGCTCGCCTCAGGCCCCGCCACGGCGTCGCCCGGGGCGCCTGTGCCGGCGCCTGACATCACCCCGAAGGCCCTGCGCGACTGGATGGCGGCCGGCACCCCGCTCGTCGTCGTCGATGTGCGCGAGCCGCAGGAGTGGGACATCTGCCACCTGCCGGGGGCGGTGCTCATTCCGCTCGGCGAGCTGCCCCAGCGCATCGGCGAGCTCAACCCGGCCGTGCCCGTCGTGTGCCAGTGCCGCTCGGGCATTCGCAGCGCCAGGGCCGCGCAGTTTCTGCGTCTGCAGGGGTTTCAGGATGTGCGGAATCTGACCGGCGGCATTCTGGCCTGGGCCGACGAGGTCGACCCGACGGTGCCCAAGTACTGACTCTGCCCGCTAATCCCGCTGGCCTCCGGGGCCGACAGCCCCGGTCCACGCGGGTGACTCCCGCACCCTAAGAGCCGCCGCGAATCCCCCCGGCGGGGAAATCGGACTTGTCTGGTCCGATTCCTGAATCTAAACTAGGACATTGTGAGTCGTATTTAACGCGTCATGCTGAGGCTGTCGAAAAAATCAGACTACGCCCTGATGTCAATGAAGCATCTGGCCACCCGTCCGGGTGACGCCGGCGCGGCGAGCGCGCGCGAAATCGCCGAGGCCTACAGCATTCCGCTCGACCTGCTGGCCAAAGTGCTGCAGCAGCTGGTGCGGCAGCACCTGCTGGTCTCGGTGCAGGGCACCCACGGCGGCTATCGCCTCGCCCGCACCCCCGACGCCATCACCGTCGCCGACATCGTGCAGGCCATGGACGGCCCCTTCAGCGTGACCGCCTGCTCGCCAGACGACCATGCGTGCGACCAGTACAGCACCTGCAGCATTCGCGATCCGCTGTGGAAGATCCGCAACCGCATCTTCCAGACGCTCAACGATGTGACCCTAGCGGAAATGGCCGGCGATGCCGTGCCCGAGCCCGGCGTGTCACGGCTGACCTTTGTGGGGTCGCGTCCGTCATGAGCATCTATCTCGACCATCACGCGACGACGCCAGTCGATCCCCGGGTCGTTGAGGCGATGCTGCCGTGCTTCACCGAGACCTTCGGGAATGCCACCAGTCGCCTCCATCGTCACGGATGGGAGGCGCAGCGGCTGGTCGAGGCGGCGCGCCGCGATGTGGCGGCCCTCGCGGGTGTGCCGGCCCGCGCCCTGATTTTCACGGGCGGGGCCACTGAGGCGAATTTCCTGGCTATCGACGGGGTGACCGAGGCTGCGTCCGACACCCGCCGCACGATGGTCACCGTCGCCACCGAGCACGCGTCGGTCCTCGAGGCCTGCCGCCGGGCAGAGGCGCGCGGGCTGCGCACGGTGATGCTGCCGGTCGATGCCGAGGGGCGGCTGTCGCTCGACACGCTGCGCCGCGCCGTCGGACCCGACACGCTGCTCGTCAGCGTGATGCTGGCGCAGAACGAAGTCGGTGTGATTCAGCCGCTCGCCGAGATCGCACGCGTGGCGCACGACGCCGGCGCACTCGTGCACACCGATGCCGTGCAGGCCCTCGGAAAGATGCCGGTCGACCTCGCGGCGCTCGATGTTGACCTGGCGTCGTTCAGCGCCCACAAGGTGTATGGCCCGAAGGGCGTCGGCGCACTCTACGTGCGGCCCGGCATCGAACGCCGCCTGTCACCGCCGATGCGCGGCGGCGGTCAGGAGCGCGGGTTGCGCGGCGGCACCCTCAACGTTCCCGGCATTGTCGGTTTCGGGGCGGCCTGCCGCATCGCGCGTGCGGAACTCGAGGCCGAAGCGCCGCGGGTGGCGGCGCTGCGCGATCGGCTGTGGCATGCGCTCGAGGCGCAGGTACCGGGCGTGCGGTGCAACGGCGCGGCCGCGCCCCGGCTGCCGGGCAACCTGCACGTCACGTTTTCCGAGACCGACGGCGAGGCGCTGATGCAGGCGCTGTCGGATATTTCTGTCTCGTCGGGTTCGGCGTGCCAGACGGCGACGCCCTCGCATGTGCTGCTGGCGATGGGACTGTCGCCCGCGCAGGCGCAGGCCTCGCTGCGCTTCGGCCTCGGCCGGGGCACGACGACCGACGACATTGACCGTGCCGCTGCGCACGTGGCTGCCGTGGTGGCGCAGGTGCGCCGTGCGGCGAGGGTGGCGTAAATGACTGCCGAACCGACTGTGACCAACCCGCGTGTCGACATGACGGACAGTGCCGCGCGCGTCATCGCACGTCAGCTGGCGCGCCAGCATCTGACGGGGGGCGGCCTCCGCATTGCCATCAAGGCCGGTGGCTGTTCGGGCTTTGCCTACACGTTCGCCTTCGAGGCGGCGCCACGCGACACCGACCACGTGTTCACCGGAGCCGACGGCGCCCAGGTCTTCGTCGACCCGCGCAGCCTGCGCCTGCTCGACGGCACGGTGCTCGACTTCGACGAACAGAACCTGATGGCCACCTCCTTCACCCTGCGCAACCCGCACGCCACCAGCACCTGCGGGTGCGGGTCATTTCTTTCCGCGTAATCCGACTTATGTCCACTTCCACTGACGTTATCGAACAGCTTGCCACCACCGACTACAAGTACGGCTTTGTCACCGACATCGAGCAGGACATCGCGCCGAAGGGGCTCAACGAGGACATCGTCCGTCTGATCTCCTCGAAGAAGCACGAGCCCGAATGGCTGCTCGAGTGGCGCCTGCGGGCGTTCCGCACGTGGCTGCGGATGGAAGAGCCCGCGTGGCAGAACGTCCAGTACGACCGGGTCGACTATCAGGCCATCTCGTACTATGCCGCGCCCAAGGAGAAGAAGAAGCTGAACAGCATGGACGAGGTCGATCCGGAAATCAGGGCGACGTTCGACAAGCTGGGCATTCCGCTCATCGAGCAGCAGATGCTGGCGGGCGTGGCGGTCGATGCCGTGTTCGACTCGGTGTCGGTGGCCACCACCTTCCGCAGCAAGCTGGCCGAGCTCGGCATCATCTTCTGCTCGTTCTCGGAAGCCGTGAAGGATCACCCCGAGCTGGTGCGGCAGTATCTCGGGTCGGTGGTTCCGCACACCGACAATTTCTTCGCCGCGCTCAACTCGGCGGTCTTCAGCGACGGCAGCTTTGTGTTCGTGCCGAAGGGCGTGACGTGCCCGATGGAACTGTCGACCTACTTCCGCATCAACGCGAAAGAGACGGGCCAGTTCGAGCGCACGCTCATCATCTGCGAGGACGGCGCCTCGGTCAGCTATCTGGAAGGATGCACCGCGCCCAAGCGTGACGAGAACCAGCTGCATGCCGCGGTGGTCGAGCTGGTGGCGCTCGACCGGGCGACCATCAAATACTCGACGGTGCAGAACTGGTACCCCGGCGACAAGCACGGCGTCGGCGGCATCTACAACTTTGTGACCAAGCGCGGTCACTGCCGCGGTGTGGCGAGCAAGATCACCTGGACGCAGGTCGAGACCGGATCAGCCGTCACGTGGAAATACCCGAGCTGCATCCTGCAGGGCGACGACTCGGTCGGCGAGTTCTACTCGGTGGCCGTGACCAACAACCGCCAGCAGGCCGACACCGGCACGAAGATGATTCACCTGGGCCGCAACACGCGCAGCACCATCGTGTCCAAGGGCATTTCGGCCGGTCAGGGTCAGAACACCTATCGCGGTGCCGTCAAGATCGGCAAGCACGCGACCAACGCCCGCAACTATTCGCAGTGCGACTCGCTGCTCATCGGCGACCGCTGCGGGGCGCACACGTTCCCATACCTCGAAATCAAGAACACGTCGGCGAAGGTCGAGCACGAGGCGTCAACGTCGAAGGTCGGCGAGGACCAGATTTTCTACTGCGAGCAGCGGGGTATCTCGAAGGAAGACGCCATCAGCATGATCGTGTCTGGCTTCTGCAAGGAAGTATTCCGCGAGCTCCCCATGGAATTCGCCGTCGAGGCCCAGAAGCTGCTGGGCATTTCGCTCGAGGGCTCTGTCGGTTAACCGCGCCGCCGCATTCTTCAGGAATCATCACGTCATGTCGCTACTGAGCATCCACGACCTCCACGTCACCGCCGAAGGCAAGCACATCCTCAAGGGGGTGTCCCTCGACATCCAGCCGGGGGAAGTGCACGCCATCATGGGCCCCAACGGATCGGGCAAGAGCACGCTGGCACGTGCCCTGTCGGGCCATCCCGGGTATGCGGTCACCAGCGGCCGCGTGCTCTTCAACGGCGAAGACCTGCTCGACATGGACCCAGACGAGCGCGCGCGCAAGGGCGTGTTCATGGCGTTCCAGTATCCGGTCGAGATTCCCGGCGTCAACAACGCCTATTTTCTGAAGGCGGCCCTCAACGCCGTGCGCAAGGAGCGTGGCCTCGACGATCTCGACGCCATCGACTTCATGGCGGTGGTCAAGGAGAAGGCGCGGTTGCTCGAGATGGACGACTCGATGCTGCAGCGTTCGGTCAACGAGGGCTTCTCGGGCGGCGAGAAGAAGCGCAACGAGATTTTCCACATGGCCGTGCTCGAGCCCACGCTGGGCATCCTCGACGAAACCGACTCGGGCCTCGACATCGATGCGCTGCGCATTGTCTCGCACGGTGTCAACACTCTGCGCCGCGAGGACCGGTCGTTCATCGTGGTGACCCACTATCAGCGGCTGCTCAATTACATCGTTCCCGACTTTGTGCACGTACTGAGCGAGGGTTGCGTGGTGCGATCTGGCGGCTGCGAACTGGCGCTCGAACTGGAAGAGAAGGGCTACGGCTGGATCGAGGCGGGGGAGGCACGCGCGTGAGCACCGCGACTCTCGACGAGCGACAAGCGCCGTATTTGGCCGAGCTCGACCGCTTTCTGCGTGGACGCGGCGATGCCGCGCCCGCGCGCGTCCGGACGCTGCGCGAGCAGGGGCTCGCCCGCTTCCAGTCGATGGGATTTCCCTCGACGCGCGACGAGGCCTGGCGCTTCACCAATGTACAGGCGCTGACCTCGACGCCGTTCCGCCTGGGCGACGGCGTGCCGACCAATCCGATGCCACTCGTGCAGCGGGTCGCGCTCCCGGGCGCGGTGCGCCTGGTGCTGCTGAACGGACGGTTTGCCCCTGAACTGTCCGACCTCTCTGCCGTGCCGACCGGACTCAAGGTCGGCAGTCTGGCCACGGCACTGGCGCAGGGGGCTCCCGAGTGCAGCCATCTGGGCGAAGCGCCGATGGACGCGCATCCGTTCGCCGCCCTCAACACGGCCTTCCTCGAGGACGGTGCGCTCATCGCGATCCGCAAGGGCGCGGTCATCGACACGCCGATTCACATCGTGGTCATCACCGGGGGCACCGGCAAGACGATGGTGCATCCCCGAGTATTGCTGGTGGCGGGCGAGGCGAGTCAGGCCACCGTGAGCCTGACCCTGCTGACCTCCGCCGGTGAGGCGCACTATACAAACCTCGTCACCGAGGCCGTCATCGGCGAGCAGGCCCACATAGAGTGCGTCCTCGACCAGCGCGGCACCGAGGGGGCGTTTCTGACCTCGAACCTGCACGTCAGTGTGGCGCGGCAGGGCACCTTCCGCCTGCGCACCGTCACGCTGGGCGGACGCATCGTGCGCAACGACGCGTCGGCGCTGCTGGCCGGCGAGGGCGCGCATGTCGACTTCGACGGGGTCTATCTCGTCGACGGCAGCGGTCTGGTCGACAACCACACCACCATCGATCACGCCACGCCGCACTGCACGAGCCACGAGCTCTACAAGGGCATTCTCGACGGCAAGGCCCGCGCGGTGTTCAACGGCCGCATCATCGTGCGGCTCGACGCACAGAAGACCGACGCCAAGCAGACGAACCGCGCGCTGCTGCTCTCGAACGACGCTACCATCAACTCGAACCCACAGCTGGAAATCTTCGCCGACGATGTGAAGTGCACGCACGGGGCGGCGGTGGGCCAGCTCGATGACGAGGCGCTGTTCTATCTGCGGGCACGCGGTCTCACCGAGCAGGCGGCGCGCGACCTGCTGATTCACGCCTACGCGGGCGAGGTGCTCGGGCGCATCAGCGTGCCGGGGCTGCGCCAGCAGCTCGAACGCGAACTGTTCCGCCAGCTCGAGCGCGACCTTGCGGAACACACCCAGGCCGGAGCGGTACCCGCCGCCGGTGCGACGGTCGATCAGGAATGACCCCATCCACGGCGTTCGAAGTCGGGGCGCTTCGGGCGCAGTTTCCCATCCTGGGCACGTCGGTGCACGGCAAGCCGCTCGTGTACCTCGACAACGCGGCGACCACGCAGAAGCCCCGCGTGGTCATCGACGCGCTGGTCGACTATTACGCCACGAGCAACGCCAACGTGCACCGGGGCGTGCACTACCTGAGCGGGCGCGCCAGCGACCAGTTTGATCAGGCGCGCGCGACGATCGCCAGGTTTCTGGGAGCGGCATCGCCCTCGGAAATCATCTTCACGCGCAACGCCACCGAGAGCATCAACCTCGTGGCGCAGGCCTGGGGACGGGCCACAGTGTCGGCCGGTGACGAGATTGTCATCTCGGCCATCGAGCATCACTCGAACATCGTTCCGTGGCAGCTGCTGTGCGAGGCGACCGGGGCTACGCTGCGCGTGATTCCGATGTCGGACGCCGGCGAGCTCGACCTCGACGCCGCGCGGCGCCTCATGGGGCCGCGCACGCGCATGCTGGCGGTGACCGCGCTGTCGAATGCCCTCGGTACCGTGACACCCCTGGCCGACCTCGTGGCCATGGCGCGCAGCGTCGGGGCCTGTGTGCTGGTCGACGGATCACAGGCGGCCTACCACATGCCCATCGACGTGCAGGCCCTCGACTGCGACTTCTTCGTGATGACGGGGCACAAGGTGTATGGCCCGACCGGCATCGGCGTGCTTTATGGCCGCGCCGCGCTGCTCGAGGTGATGCCGCCCTGGCAGGGGGGCGGCGACATGATTGCGTCGGTCACCTTCGAGCGGAGCACATGGAATGTGCTGCCGTACAAGTTCGAGGCCGGCACCCCGGACATCTCGGCGGCGATTGTGCTGGGTGTGGCTGTCGGGTTTCTCACTGGCGTCGGCCTCGACCGCGTGCAGGCGCACGAGTCGGCCCTGCTGGCCTATGGCACCGAGGCCCTGCAGCAGGTGCCCGGGCTGCGCCTCATCGGCACGGCGGCGCACAAGGCGAGTATCCTCTCGTTTGTGATCGACGGCATCCATCCCCACGACATCGGGACCATCGTCGATCTGTCGGGCGTGGCCATCCGCACCGGACACCACTGTGCGCAGCCGGTCATGGATCGGCTGGGCATTCCAGGCACGGCGCGGGCCTCGCTGGCCATGTACAACACCCGCGAAGACATTGACGCGCTGGTGGCCGCTCTGCACCACGCACGAAAGGTGCTGCTCTAATGTCAGACCTCAGCGAGCTCTATCAGGAAGTCATTCTCGACCACAACCGACGGCCGCGGAATTTCCGCGTGATCGACCCGGCGACGCGTGCGCAGGAGGGCTACAATCCGCTCTGCGGCGACCGCCTGACGCTGTATGTCACCGTGGCTGACGGCCGCATCACCGATGTGGCCTTCCAGGGCTCGGGCTGCGCCATCTCGAAGGCGTCGGCCTCGCTGATGACCGAGGCGGTCAAGGGCAGAACGGTCGATGAGGCACGGGCACTGTTCGACCAGTTTCATCACATGATCACCTCGCCGCCGGGCTCACCGCTGCCCGAGCTCGGCAAGCTCAGCGTGCTGTCGGGCGTGCGTGAGTTTCCGACCCGTGTGAAGTGCGCCGGCCTGGCCTGGCACACACTGAAAGCCGCCGTGGCCGAGACGCCCTCGACCCCAGTCTCGACCGAGTAAGGAGCCGCTTGCGCATGCTGCCGATGATGCCTCCGGGCACAATGCCACCCCCGTCGGTGCCCCACCCTCACGGGGGCGCACCCGCACCGGCCGAATCCGCAACGACGGCCCCGGCCGCCACCGAGCCGGTCAGCGACCTCGTGCCATCCGTCGAGCGCACCGAGGCGCTGCGCCCACTCGTGATTGAGGCGATCAAGACCGTGTTCGATCCGGAGATTCCGGTGAACATCTACGAACTCGGTCTCATCTACGACGTCATCGTCGATGCCGAGTCGCGGGTCGGGGTGCGCATGACGCTGACGGCCCCGGCGTGCCCGGCGGCGCAGACCCTGCCCGTCGAAGTGCGCGAGAAGGCCTCTCGCGTGCCCGGCGTCACCTCGGCGCGGGTCGAGGTGGTGTGGGATCCGCCCTGGACCAAAGACCGCATGTCCGACGCGGCAAAGCTGCAGCTGGGGATGTTCTAGCCGCCATGCGCGTGCTGGTCTGCACGGCCACGCCGCTCGAGAGTGCGTGGCTGCGCGCCGAGTTGCCCGCCGGCGAGTCGCTCGACTATGCCGTTACCGGCGTTGGCCCCGTCAACGCCGCACATGCCGTGACGCAGGCCATCATAACGCGCCGCCCCGATGCGGTGGTGGTGTGCGGCATCGCCGGGGCGTATCCCTCGGCGGGCCTGACGGTGGGCGATGTGGTCTGCGCGTCGAGCGAGTGCTACGGCGATCTGGGTGCGCAGAGCCCGGGCGGCTTTCTCGACATGGAGGCCCTGGGCTTCCCCGTGATCGCCGGTCCGCCGGCGTACTTCAACCGCCTGCCCCTGCAGGTGTTTCCACTGCCGGCCTGCGTGCCCCATGTCACCGTGTCGACCTGCACCGGCACCGATGCCGATGCGCGAAGCATCGAGGCCCGCTCTGGCGGCGCCGTCGAGAACATGGAAGGCGCAGCCGTGGCGCACGTGGGCCTGCTGCACGGTGTGCCCGTGGGACAGGTGCGCGGCATCAGCAACATGGTGACCACGCGCAACCCGCGCGAGTGGCGCATTCACGACGCGGCGCTCGCTGCGCAGAAAGCTCTAGCCGCGTGGCTGACGACGCGCTGACGTTTGCGTTTTCGCCCTGCCCGAACGATACGTTCGCGTTTCACGCGCTCGTGCACGGCCTCGTGCCCGGCGTGCGCGTGCAGCCGCAGCTCGACGACATCGAAGCCCTCAACCTGCGGGCCGAGCGCGGCGAGGCCGACATCACCAAAGTGTCGATGGCCGCGTATGGTCGCGTGCGGCAACACTATGTGCTGCTGCGGGCGGGTGGTGCCGCCGGGTTCGGCGTCGGGCCCATCGTCGTCGCACGCACGAAGTGCGCGGTCGGCGGACGCGTGGCCATACCGGGCGAGCGCACGACCGCGGCCCTCCTGCTGCGCCTGCTCGGGCGGTTTGAGACGGTGCCGATGCGGTTCGACCGCATCGAAGACGCGGTGCTGTCGGGCGACGTCGACTGCGGCGTGCTGATTCACGAGGGGCGCTTCACCTACGAGGCGCGCGGCCTGACGCTGATCGCAGACCTGGGCCGCGTCTGGGAGACCACGCACCAGTGCCCCCTGCCGCTGGCCGCAATCGCCATCAGGCGCGACCTGGCGGACACGTGGGGCCCGCGCGTCGATGCCGCCCTGCGGGCCAGTGTCGACTATGCCTTCGCACAGCCCGAGGCGAGTGCGGCCTATGTGGCGGCGCATGCCCAGGAGATGGACCCTGACGTGACCCGCCGGCACATTGCGCTGTATGTGAATGACTACACCCGTGCACTCGATACGCAGGCGGTGTATCGTCTCGTGCAGTGGGCCGAGGCCGAAGGCGTGTTCCCCGCCGCCGATCCGACGTTGCCACTGTTTCTGGCCTGATTTGTTTCCTGGGCACCGTGCTGCGGCCGGTCGCCCTCCTGAGGACGCTGATGATGAGACGAGCCATCTGCACCACGATGCATCTGCTGCTGCTGGGACTGGCAGTGTCTGCCGCCCACGCACAGTCGGCACCGGCCCAGCCCCCGACCCCGACGGATGTGCGTCCGGGGAGCATCACATCCGAGGACGTGCCGTATCCCTACCCGTCGTCGTATCTCGACTTCACCACCTATGGGCAGGCGGTGCGCATCGCCTACATGGATGTCGCCCCCATCGGCACGCCGAACGGGCACACCGTGGTGCTGTTCCACGGCATGAACTTCGCCGGCTTCTACTTCGGCGGCCCGGCCGAGGCCATCCGCAAGGAAGGCTTCCGCGTCATCATCGTCGACCAGATTGGTTTCGGCCGATCGTCGAAGCCGATCATCCCCTACAACTTCCATGACATGGCATACAACACGCGCCGCATTCTCGATCACCTGAAGATCGAGAAGGTGATGGTGGTGGGCCACTCGATGGGCGGCATGCTCGCGGCGCGCTTTGCGACGCAGTATCCCCAGCGCACCGAGCGTGTGGTGATCTACAACCCGATTGGTCTCACGGACGGACGGTTCGACCGCCCGTGGACGCCGGTGGACGAATCGTATCCGCGCAATCTTGCCTCGACCTACCAGACGGTGCGAGCCGGACTGTTCCGCTATGTGTCGCACCGGCCCGAGGCCTGGAATGCCGACTTCGAGCGGTGGGCCCGCGTGCGCTACTCGTGGACGCTCAGTGCCGACTGGCCGCGCTATGCGATGGTGCAGTCGCTCATCAGCCAGATTACGTATCTCGATCCGGTCGTCAACGACTGGGCCAACATCAAGGCGCCGACGCTGGCGTTCGGCGGGGCCGAAGACAGCCTGGCCGGACCGGTCTCGGTGTTCCAGGGCCGGATGAAGCACATCGCCGATACCGTGCCCAATGGCAACGGTCGCCTGCTGCTGCTGCCCGGCCTCGGACACGTGCCGCATCTGGAAGATCCGGGTCGCACCTATCCGCCGCTGCTGGCGTTTCTGAAGGAAGGACTCACGGCGCGCTGAGGCGCGCGCGGCTGACACGAGGGGTGACGGTTCCGCGCGACGGCTCGCCTACTGCGAGCAGCGCGGAGCCGCCACCGATTGCCCGGCCATCACGGCCGCGCGATAGTCGGCAATCTCCTGCTCGCATCGCGACTTTTCGCTGCGCTGGACAACCTTGAAGAGGGCCCAGCCCGCCAGACTCGACAGCGGCGCGGGCGGAGAGCGATAGGCGATCGGCGTCCACTGGGAAATGAAGTCGCTGTGTGTCGGGGCCCCGAATGGCGTCGGCGCGCCCTTGCGGATGTCGAACCCCCGCATGATATCGATGCGGGGTGCCGCCCCGAACACCTGCACCTGAAACTGCAGCTTCAGACCGCTGGCGTTCTGCTGCTCGCGAGCCTCGGAAATACGCAAGCCTCGACGGATTCTCGCCATCGACACCCCAAGGCGGTCAGGGTCGAGCGGCACGACCGGTGCGTCCTGCGCGTCGGGAGTGCTCGCGCCCGTAGCCCCTGCGGGCGCCGTCAACTGGGCCCAGCCGGGAACGGCCAGGATCAGCAGCATCGCGAGGTTCAGCAGCTCGCACCGCATGCGCTCAGTATGACGCATTCGGGGACCCGGTGGTCTGGAGGGCCTCGGGCGGCAGGCCCAGGGTCTGACGCAGACACCGATGCACTCGCGCCACGCCTTCGGTGAGCGCGGCGGGGCCCGGCTGCAGGATGAAGGCCGATTTCACCTCATAGAGGTGCCCATGGCGCACGGCGGGAATCGTGTCCCATCCGGGCCGTGCCTTCACGCGTTCGGGCCGGAAGGGCTTGCCGCACCACGACCCGAGAATCACCTCGGGCTGTGCGCCGATGACCTCGTCGCTCGTCACAATACGGTCGCGGGCGAGTGATGCCCGACGCCGATCAGGAAAGACCGGCTCACCACCGGCAATCTCGACCAGCTCTTCGACCCAGCGGATGCCGGAGATGAGCGGCTCGTCCCATTCCTCGAAGAACACCCGGGGCCGTCTGGGAAATGCACGCGCCTGCATGCGAATCTGCTCGAGCCCGGCGCTGAGCTGCGCCACCAGCGCCTCACCCCGCTGAGCGGCACCGACGATGCCGGCCAGCACGCGAATCATCTGGAAAATGTCGGCGACCGATCGCTGGTTGAATGTGAAGACCGGATACCCGCGTTTGACGAGCGTCGTGGTGATGTCGGCCTGCAGATCCGAGAACGCCAGAATCAGATCGGGTTGCAGGGCCTCGATCTTCTCGTAGCGCGCGTGCAGGAACGACGACACTTTGGGCTTCTGCCTGGCCTCGGGCGGTCGCACGGTATAGCCACTCACACCGACGATGCGGTCGCCTTCCCCCAGCAGATACAGGGTTTCGGTGGTCTCTTCCGTGAGGCAGACGACGCGCTGTGGATAGGGCATGCGGTGATCAGGGATGGAGGGCCGTCGAGAAGCGAGCGATGGCGTCACCCACGCGCGGCCCCGGCACGGTCAGCCATGACCCCGACAGCACGACGAGGCGGCCTTGCTTCACGGCGGGCACGGAAGCGAGCGCCTGCCAGGGTGACGTGTCGGGGCGTGCATCGGCACGCGACGGGTCAGTGCCTCCGCGAATCTCGAGAATGACCTCGGGGGCTCTGGCCAGAATGGTTTCGGTGGTGACCTGCACCGATTCCTGTGTCACGTCGGCCAGCACATTACGACCGCCGGCGGCCTCGAGCATATCGTGCAGGAATCCGGTGCCTCCGACGGCATAGATGTTCCTGAGACTGCCTGGTTCCCGGCCAAACACGAGGAGCGTGCGGGGGCGGGGACGGCCGGCGACGCGTGCGCGTGTGGCGGCGATCTGCTGTTCCAGTCGTCGTGCCAGCGCCTCGGCCTCACGGGCATGGCCGGTGCGCACCCCGAGGGCGCGCAGGGTGGTGAGCGCATCGGTGAGTCCGCCGTGCCGATAATCGAAGGCGGCGATGCCGGTGCGTGCCAGTTGCGCCTTGAGCTCCACCTGCGATCCGTAGGTGATGACCAGATCGGGGCGCAGCGACAGAATGCGCTCGACGTCGGGATCAAGCAGCGCACCGACCCGAGGCAGTGTGCGCACGGCCTCAGGCTCGCGGTCGAAGCTGCTGACGGCCACCACCTGCGGCCCTGCGCCCATCGAGAACAGCGATTCCGTCAGATTCGGCACCAGCGAAATGATGCGCTGCGGGGCCTGCGCCACGAGGGATGTGGCGCTCAACAGCACGGCCAGCATCAGCGCTAGACCCTGCGTGCGGCGCCGTGTCGTCGCCATCGTCATGCGTGCCTCACCAGCAGCCAGAGGAAGAACGGCCCGCCGATGACGGCCGTGATGATGCCTACCGGCACTTCCACCGGGGCCAGCAGCGTGCGCGCCACGACGTCACAGAGCACGAGAAACGCGGCACCGAGCAGCGTGGAGGCCGGGAGCACGAGGCGGTGATCGGCCCCCACGATCAGGCGCACGAGGTGCGGCACGATGATGCCGATAAATCCGACCGGACCGCCGAGCGACACGGCCGCGCCGGTGGCGAGCGAGGCGCTGAGGAAGGCGAGGCGCTGTGCGCGGTGCACGTCGACACCGCGTGACGCCGCGACCTCGTCGCCCATGGTCAGCAGGTTGAGGGCGCGCGGCAGCACGGCCATAGCTGCCGCCGCCAGCAGCAGCAGCGGCAGCGCGCCGGCGAGTGGGGCGAGGGTGCCCACGTCGAGATCGCCCATCAGCCAGCGCACGGCGCGCAGGGCATCGGTCATGTCGGCGAAGTACTGCACGAACAGAATGAGGGCCGAAAAGAAGGCATTCAGGGTGACGCCGGCCAGCAGCAGCACGTTGGTCGACAGCCCCCGGCGCTGCGAGGCGGCGAGTCCGTACACGATGGCCGTGGCGAGCATCGCGCCGGTAAAGCTAGCGAGGGGCACCGCCGAGATACCCAGCAGCGTGGCTTCGAGGTGGAAGGCCGTGGCGAGCATCGCGCCGAGCGCGGCACCCGACGACACGCCGAGCGTGAACGGCGTGGCGAGGGGATTGCGCAGCAGCGCCTGCAGCACCACACCTGCGGCGGCCAGTGCGGCGCCCACAAGGGCCCCGGCGAGCACACGGGGCAGGCGGGCGACGAAAAAGATCTGCGCATCGACGTTCGAGGCCCAGTCAATGGCCGGATCAAACACACGCGCGAGGCTGATCGGCGTGCTGCCGACCGTCGGTGCCCACACGATCGTGGCCAGGGTGGCGAGGCTGCTGACAGCCAGCACGAGGGGCAGCCGCTGCCGCACCATCATGACGCGTGCCGTCCGGTGGGAATGATGGTCAGGGCGCCGGCGGCGTCGTTCGGCAGCACGGTGGCATCGACATCGAAGACGGCCCGAAGGTGCCCGGGCGTGAGCATCTCGCGTACCGGGCCGCTGCCGATGATGCGCCCCTGCCGCAGCAGCACGAGGCGGTGGCACACCGACGCAGCCAGATGCAGGTCGTGCGTGGAAATGACCAGCGTCACCCCGTGTTCTTTATTCAGACGAAGCAGCAGCGCGGCGAGGTGGAGCTGTGCGCCGAGATCGAGCGCGGTGGTGGGCTCGTCGAGCAGCAGCACCTGCGGCTGCTGCGCCAGCGCGGCGGCAATGATGACCCGCTGCTGTTCGCCGCCGCTGAGGGTGCGGAACAGACGATCTTCCAGCGCCGATGTGCCGGTGGCCGCCAGGGCGGCGCGGGCGTGCGCATAATCAGCCGGACCTTCGACCGTGAACAGCCCGAGGTGCGGATGCCGGCCCATCAGCACGAGGTCGAGCGCGGTGTAGTCGAACGCCAGGTCGACACCCTGCGGTACCACGGCGACCTTCCGTGCCACCGCCCGCCGCGACAGGTCGCTCATCACCTGACCGTCGAGGCGCACTACCCCGGCTGTCGGCGTGCGCACCCCGCTCAGCAGACGCAGCAGCGAGGTCTTCCCCGAACCGTTCGGTCCGAGCAGGCCGACGACCTCGCCCGGCCGCACTTCGAGCGAGATGCCCTCGAGCACCAGCGGCGCCCCGGGGCGATAGCGGAACGAGACGTCAGCGGCCTGCAGCAATGCGCAACCCCAGCGTGATGATGCGGCCCGGTGAGGGATAGCCGAGCACTTCCTCGTAGCGGGCATTGCCCAGGTTCATCACGCGGCCCGTGACCGCGAGGCGCCCGCGCACCGTGACCGCGACACCGGCATTCACGAGGGCATAGGCCGGATTGGCGTAGAGACCACCGGAGGGACCCCAGAACGGTTCGGCATCGAGGGTCTGGCCCCGCCACTGCCACTGGCCAAAGGCGCTCAGTCGACCGCGAGTGAACTGCGCATCAAGCCCGCCCTGGTGCGTCGGACGTCGCAGCAGGCGTTCGCCGACCGTATACGGAGCCGGGGCGCTGGCGGTGCCATCGACGGCCAGCACGGCCGATGCCGTAAATGTGTAGTGGCCCTGCAGCGACCACATCCGCGATGGACGCCACGCACCGGTCAGTTCCAGGCCCCGGGCGCGTGCATTGGCGATGTTGTCGGTGCGCCACCGGCTGACCCCGGTGAACGACCGGCCGACGGCGATGATGAGGTCGTCGAACGTGTTGAAGAACGCCGTGGCGTCGAGGTGCACGCGTCCGTCGGACAGCGTCTGCGCCAGGCCGACGTCAATACTGCGGCTGCGCTCGGGACGCAGGCCATCGTTGTCGGTGAATGCCATTTCAAACGCGTCTGGCGGCCGGATGCCGGCACCTGCGGCGGCGTGTAGCCGGGTGGTGCGGCCCGCGCCGCTGCCGGCGACCAGCCACTGCGCGGTGACTTTCGGATTGAAGGACCAGCGCAGGTCGCGGAGAAAGGCGGGGCGCGGCGTCCAGCCCAGCGGGTCACCCGGCAGCGGGTCGCGCGCGATGCGCTCGGCCCTCGCGCCGGCCACCATCGTCAGACGGGGATGCAAGGGCAGGCGCGACTCGGCAAAGAGGCCCAGTTGCTGCCGGGCGACGGGCATGGCCTGCCCGCTGGCCGTGATGAAGGTACTGCCGCCTTCCTCGTGCATCCAGTCGGCGCCGGCGCTGAGCCCCGCTGCGCTGCTGGCGGCCACGTCGGTCTGCGTGCGGACGTGCCGTCGACGGGTATAGCCCTCTGAGGGAAAGGTGCCGCCCGCTGAGGCCAGCGTGAACTCGGAGAGGTCGACATCGGTGCGTTGCCGAACACGACTGTCGCGGCTAAACCACGGATGCGAGAGACGCGCGGCGCCGGTCTGGCGTCGTGTTAGGTTGCGACTGGTACGATCGACCGACGCGAAGCGCTGTGCGGGATCGCTGCCGGCGGGGCCCGGCACGCCCCGGTCGGTATCGACGAGGCGCCAGGTGCCGCGCACATCCAGCCCACCCGTGGTGCGCCAGCCCAGCGTGGAGGCAGCCTGCCAGAGGCGGGCGTCATCGTTCGACACCGCCGTGCCGTCGGGGGCAGGGCCGGTGAAGCCGGCCTCGGAGAATCCGTCAGCACCGGCCTGCCAGAAGACCCGCCCGTATTCACCCGTCGTCGACACGGCTCCGCGCCGCAGCTGCCGACTGCCGCCCTCGGCCGTCGCCTGGACGGTCGGGGGACCCCCGGTGCGCGTGATCACCTGAATGACGCCGGCGACCGCATCGCCCCCGTGCAGCGCGCTCTGGGGACCGCGTATCACTTCGATGCGGTCGACATCGGCCAGCGGTATCTGCGACAGGTCGAGGCCGCCGCCAAGGCTGTTGGCGCGGACGCCGTCGATGAGCAGCAGTGTGAAGTCTGACTCGCCCCCACGGAGGAAGAGCGAGGTCTGTGCCCCCGGCCCGCCCGCCTGCTGCAGGGTCAGGCCCGGCACCGAGCGCAGGGACTGAGCGAGACCGAACTGCTGGCGCGACTCGAGGTCGGCCCGGTCAATGACCGTGACGCTGTCGGCCAGTGCCGACAGCGTCTGGCCGGTCTGGCTCGCGGTGACCACGACCCGTTCATCGACGGCGGTCAGGGCGAGGACCAGCGTGAGTGGGACGTCAGTGCCCGCCGGCACGTCGACCGGCGCGGCCACCAGTCCTGGCGCACTGGCCCGCAGCGTGACCGGGGCGGCCCCGGGATTGGGTACCTCGAAGCGGCCCTGAGCGTCTGAAAGGACGGTTGTTGGTCCGCGGGAGCCGCGGTCCACCTGGATGGTGGCCCGGACAACCGGTTGGTGGTCCGGGTCAACGACATGTCCGCGGATGACAGGCACGGGCTGGGCAGAGGCCCGGGCGATTGAGGCGAGGACGAAAAAAACGCCGACCGCTGATGCCATCCGCCGTCTGTGAGTGGATGGACTGCGGCCCGCATAGCACTGGCAGAGCATCTGAGGCCTCCCCCGGCGTGACCCGCGCCGGTTGCCCGCTGCCGGGAGTGGCAGGCGGGCCGAAGGACGTTTTCCGAATGGCGGAAGGTCTCCTGACTTGCGGATCGAGGCGCGCGCCCGGCGTCTTCCCATCGCCGAGGCGACAGTGACGGAGCGTTCCCGGAGGGGAACGTTCACTGGCAGGCACGCGCTCCCCGCTTACAGTGGCGGGACCGTGTGGGAGTTGCACCCATCTTCCCTGACCGCCGGGAACGCGTCGTGTGTCGGGGCGGATTGTAGCATGCGCGATCGCGGGTGCGTGGGCCCGGTCGTGGGGGGGCTGGTGGAGGCGCCGCGCGTGAGTCCGGCGGGCGTTTGCGAGTATAATACGAGGTTGGTACTTTTTTCGGCGGGCCCGCGGCAGCGGCGGGTCGACTTTAATGAGGAACGCATGAGCAAGAGTTCGACCGTGACCGTTCGCGAGTATAATACGAGGTTGGTACTTTTTTCGGCGGGCCCGCGGCAGCGGCGGGTCGACTTTAATGAGGAACGCATGAGCAAGAGTTCGACCGTGACCGTTCGCGAGACTCCCGTGCAGCAGGTGTCCACGGCGACGGCTGGCGGCCTTGTCATTCACTCGGAAAACCTGGTCATCGATACCGACGAGCGCATTGAGCTGGTCGATCTGACCGAGCGTCTGATGGCCTTTGTCCGCCCCTTCGGTATCAAGGAAGGGATGATCACCATCTGGTCGATGCACACCACCTGCGCGGTGTTCATCAACGAATTCCAGAAGGCCCTGCTGGTCGACATCAAGAAGTTCCTGGAAGAGATGGTCGCTCGCGATCGCTATTACATGCACAACGACCCCGACCACTCCGACTGCGACCGCATGAACGCCGACTCGCACCTGCGGGCGACGCTGCTGGGGCACTCGCTGACGCTTCAGATCAGCGGCGGCGAGGTGGTATTGGGCCAGTGGCAGCGCGTGCTGGCGGCCGAGCTCGACGGCCCGCGCGCGCGCACCCTGCGCGTGCAGGTGTGGGGGATTCGCTAGGGAGCCTGTCGATGATTGCCCGCGTGCACCAGGCAGGGCTTGACGACATCGCCCGCAAGGTCGACGCGGGCGGGCGCCTGTCATTTGAAGACGGCGTCAGGCTGTTCGAGGCGCCCGATCTGTTTGCGGTGGGCTGGCTCGCCAATCAGGCCCGCGAGCGCATTAACGGTCACCGCACCTACTTCAACTACAACCTCCGCATCGAGGCCACGAACGTCTGCGAGGCGTCGTGCCTCTTCTGCGCCTTTGCACGCCTGCAGGAAGGGGCGCCCGGCGCCCGCACGCTGACGCATGAGCAGATGTTCGCGCAGCTGCGCAAGCGCGACGACCAGCCGCTGACCGAAGTGCACATGGTCAACGGCCTGCATCCCGACCTGCCGTTCAGCTATTACACCGAATTGCTGACCGGCCTCAAGCGCATCAGGCCATCCATTCATCTCAAGTGCTTCACGGCCATCGAGATTGCGTTCTTCGCCGAGAAATACGGAAAGTCCGACCGCCAGCTACTCGAAGAGCTGCGCGCGGCCGGGCTCGACTCGCTCACCGGGGGCGGCGCCGAGATCTTCGCCCCCCGCGTGCGTCAGAAAATTTCCTCGGACAAGTGCGATGCCGACCGCTACATCTCAGTGCACCGCACGGCACACCAGATGGGCATGGCCAGCACCTGCACGATGCTGTACGGTCACATCGAGACGATGGAGGAGCGGGTCGATCACCTGCTACGGCTTCGCGCGCTGCAGGACGAGACACGCGGCTTCCAGGCCTTCATTCCCCTGGCCTTCCACCCGGACAACAACCAGATGCGCAAGCTGCCCGCGCCCTCGGCCGTCGAGACGCTGCGCGTGCTGGCCGTCTCGCGGCTGCTGCTCGACAACATCGCGCACATCAAGGCCTACTGGGTGTCGTGCGGCGTCGACGTCGCGCAGACCGCCCTCTGGTTCGGGGCCGACGACCTCGACGGCACCGTGCAGGAAGAAACGATCTATCACATGGCCGGGTCGAAGACCCCGTCCGTGCTGTCGACGCGCGACATCGAGCAGCTCATCCGCGACGCGGGCCGGGAGCCGGTCGAGCGCGACACGCTCTACAACGTCATCCGCACGCCCCAGGCCGTCGGGGCCTAGCCCCGGCCGGTGCACCGGGGCCCCGGCTGACAGCGTCTTCATCATCAGGCGTCACATCCATCATTGCTGGAGGATTCAACCGACATGGCTCATTCGCTCGCCCCCCTGCCCTACGACTACGCGGCGCTCGAACCGCACATCGACACGCAGACGATGCAGATTCACCACGGCAAGCATCATCAGGCGTACGTCACCAACCTCAACGCGGCGCTCGACAAGCACCCCGCCCTCCACGGGCACCGCCTTGACGACCTGCTGCGGAACCTGGCGACGGTGCCCGAGGATATCCGCACCGCCGTGCGCAACAACGGGGGCGGTCACTGGAACCACACGTTCTTCTGGAACCTCATGGCCCCGAATGCGGGCGGCGCGCCGACCGGCGCCCTGGGCGAGGCCATCACCGCCAGCTTCGGGTCGTTTGATGCGTTCAAGGAAAAGTTCGCGGCCGCCGGGATGAGCCGCTTCGGCAGCGGCTGGGCCTGGCTGGTCGACACGGGCAGCAGCCTCGAGATCATGAGCACGCCGAACCAGGACAACCCGCTGATGGACGGCCGCAAGGCCATCCTGGGCGTCGACGTGTGGGAGCACGCCTACTACCTCAAGTACCAGAACCGCCGCGCCGATTACCTCGCCGCTTTCTGGAACGTCGTCAACTGGCAGGCGGTCGCCGCCCACCGGAGCTAGCGGCCGACGACCGCGTGGTCATTGCGGCTCGCGATCGCGCCGGCCTGCGCCGGTGACGATCGCCACCGCGAGAATCGCGAGCAGACTCCACGAATAGACATTGGTCACGCCTGCGGCCCACGGGCTCAGGCGTGGCCAGCCCACCGCCTCGCCCGACGTCGTCGCTCCTGCCATCAGGATCGGCGGCAGAAAGTAAACCAGCAGAAACGGCCAGGTGCACACCGACAGATCGAGCAGGTTTGCGCGCCGGTAGGCCGGAATGCCCGAGGCCTCGCCGAGGCGCCGCACATAGTCGCCCACCGTTAGCAGCGCCACGACCGCATGCGTCGTCAGCAGCACGGCGCCCATGGCCACGCCCACCATGCGCCACTCGACGCGCGCAGGTGAAGCCCCGGTCGTGTCCATGTGACCGATGGCCCGGTCGAGCACACCCGAGTCCTCGAGCGGACGCACGAGCCCCACCAGCAGCAGCGTGAACACCGAGACGCCCACACCGCGCTGCAGGCCGTCGATGATGAGGCTCGATGCCGCATAGCTGCCCGGTTCGAGGCGCAGCAACTGCATCGGCTGCAGCAGCCCGAGGCCGAGGCCGATGGCGATCGTGAGGGCGATGCCTCCGAGCAGCGCTTCGATGAGGTGACGCTGACGCAACAGCAGGCCCACGATCAGCAGCGGAACCACGGCCAGGGGCCACCCCGCGGGCGATGCGGCGATGGCGGCCTCCGCGCCGCGGCTCGCCGCGCCCCCTGCGAGGGCGTAGACCACCAGCGAGAGCAGCCCGGCGGGCAGCACGTAGCGCAGGCGGGTGCGCACCGTGCCTCCGATGTCGGTGTGCTGCGTGCCGGCCGAGGCAATCGTCGTGTCGGAGATCGGCGAAATGCTGTCACCGAAGGTGGCCCCGGCCAGCAGGGCTCCGGCAAGCCATGCAGGATCAGCCCCGGCCCCGGCGCCGGCCGGGTAGAGCAGCGGACCGCAGACGAGGATGGTGCCGAAGCTGGTGCCAGTGGCCGTGGCGACCAGTGCGCTCGACAGAAAGGCTGCGGCGACATACGCACCGCCCGAGAGCCCCAGGGCCCCTACGGCCCAGGCCAGCGCCTGCACGAAGCCGGCGGCCCCGAGCAATGTGCTGAGCACGCCGGCCAGCAGCCAGGCCACGATCATCAGCAGCACGAGCGGTTGCGCCATGCCGCTGATGAGCGCCTCGGCATAGCGCTGACGGTCGGTGGCCAGTGCGAGCCCGACCGTCCACGCCGCGAGCAGGACGGGCCAGAAACCGCGTTCGTCGGGGGCCCCTGCGAGCGCGAGTGCCACAACCCCGATCAGGAACACGGCAAACGGAGCGACGGCACCGGCGGCACCGGCGTGAAAGCGGAGGGGCGGCGACGTCATCAGCGGGGCTATAGACTACAGCCGATGGACGATCGCTTTCAGCTCTATGACCTCCGCGTCGAAACCGTGGCCACCGACCGCCCGTTTGTGTGCGGCCATCGCGCCGGTGACGTGTTCGAGGTGCACGGCGAGCAGCTGATCTTTCCGGCCGGGCAGCCCTTCTCGATGTATGCGCTCGCGGCCCTGCTGCCACTGCTGCCCGCCAAGCAGCGGATGACGCACGGCAACGACTGGATGACGACCGACACCGACATTGCGTGTCCCGATCCGCACTGCGGCGCACGTTTCCGCATCACGCGCACGGGCGTGCGCACGTTCCGTCACAGCGAGGTGACAGCCGTGCCGCTGGACGGCGAACTCAGGGCAGTGGCCAGTATCGGTATTGCGGGGCAGGCATCGCTGCGCGCCTCCGCGCCCGTCGGCACGCCGGGGCGCACCGTCGTGATCACGGCACCGCCGGTGGTGCGCATTGATGAGGTCGCCGTGCCGCAGGTGCGGCTGGCGGCGGGCTATCACACGTCGCAGATCATCAAGGGCGGCTGGCAGCTGGCCGGCGGGCACGGCACCGTGGCCACCGATGCCGCACTGGCGGACATGGCAGCGTTTGTCGAGGTGGGGATCACGACGTTTGACTGCGCCGATATCTACACCGGCGTCGAGTCGCTCATCGGCACGTTCCTCGCACAGCGGCGCGGCAGCGGACGACTCACCGGTGTGCAGGTGCACACCAAGTGCGTGCCCGATCTCGATGCCCTGCCCACGCTGAAGAAGGCCGACGTCGAGGCCCTGATCGATCGATCGCTGCGTCGGCTGGGCGTCGATCGCCTCGACCTCGTGCAGCTGCACTGGTGGGACGAACGCATTCCCGGGGCCGTGCAGGCGGCGCAGTGGCTGCACGACTGCCAGCGCGCCGGCAAGATTCGCCATGTGGGGCTCACCAACTTCGACACGGCCCACGTGCAGGCCATCGCCAGTGCCGGCGTGCCGATCGTGTCGCACCAGGTGCAGTATTCCGTGCTCGATCGTCGCGCGGCCGGCACGATGACCGAGGCCTGCGCACGGCGGGGCATCGGGCTGCTGTGCTACGGCGCGGTGGCCGGCGGGTTTCTGTCAGAGCGCTGGCTGGGCCGTCTCGAACCGCAAGGCGACCTCGAGAACCGCTCGCTGGTGAAATACAAGCTGATCATTGACGAGTTCGGCGGCTGGGCGCTTTTCCAGCGGCTGCTTGAGGTGCTCGCCGCCATCGCCCGCAAGCACGAAGCCTCGGTGTCGGCCGTGGCCATCCGGTGGGTGCTCGATCAGCCGGCCGTGTCGGGCGTCATTGTGGGGGCGCGGCATGCCCGGCACCTGCCCGATACGCTGCAGGCCCTGCGCCTGCGGCTCGATGCGGACGATCACGCGGCCATTACCGCCGTGCACGACGCGGCGCACGGTCCGAACGGCGACGTCTACGGACTCGAGCGCATTCCCGCCGGACGCCACGCGGCGATCATGTGCTATCACCTCAATCGCAGCTGATGATCAGGACTGCGCTCACGGCCCTCAGAACAGCGTGACGAGGACCGGTGTGCCGCGCGGGACGGCCGTGACGTCGGCCTCGATTTCCATGTAGCCATCGGCGAGGGACATCGACGTAATGTCGCCCGAGGCCTTGAAGACCGGAACGGCGGCGGTCCCGTCGAGCCGCACCGGATAGAACTGGTGACGCCCCGGCACTGAGGTGACATCGGCCGCGAGTGTGCAGGCCACCGTGCGCGGGGCCGTCGACGGCAGCCCGGCCATCTGCCGCAGCGCGGGCACGAGGAGAATGTAGCCGTTCGACAGGCACGAGGTCGGATAGCCCGGAAGACCGAAGACGGGGCAGTGACCGATGCGGCCAAACAGTGTGGGCTTGCCGGGCTTGACGGCAATGCCGTGGAAGATCACCGAGCCGCGCTCGCGAACTACATCGAGAATCAGATCGCGCTCGCCGACAGAACTGCCGCCCGAGAACACCAGCAGGTCGTGCTGCAGGGCGTCGTCCACGGCCCGGTGCAGCTCGGCAAGTGTGTCGCGCGCCGTGCGCAGGCGCGACGCGAGGCCGCCGTGTTCCGTGATGAGCGCGGATAGCGTGAACGCATTGATGTCGTAGATGTGGCCGGGGGCGAGCGGGCGGCCCTGCTCGGCGATCTCGTTGCCGGTCGACAGAATCGCCACGCGGGGACGGGCCAGCACATCGACCTCGGCCAGGCCGAGCGCGGCCAGGGCACCCAGGCGGCTGGCGTTGATCACCTCGCCCTTGCGCAGCACCGTGTGTCCGTCGGCGATGTCGGCACCGCGCGCCCCGACATTCTGTCGCGGGCGCACCATGGCCTGCACCTCGATGCGGTCGCCGTCGATACGCGTGGCTTCCACCATGACGACCGCATCGGCACCTGAGGGCAGCGGCGCTCCCGTGGCAATCTCGATGCAGGTGCCGCAGCCGCCATGCGCGATGGGGGCATCGCCCGTGTAGGCGCGGCCAGTGAGGCGCAGCCGCGCGCCGGGCGCGGTGGTGTCGGCGCTGCACACGGCGTAGCCATCCATGCTGGCGCGGTCGAAGGGCGGCACGTCCTGCGAGGCCACCACATCAGCCGCGAGCACGCGGCCATGGGCATCGGCGAGCGCGACCGACTCGCGGCGCTGCAGTGGCGTGATGTGCTGCGCGATGGCCGCCCGGGCCTCGTCCATGCTGATGATGTCGCCGAAGGGTCGCATGCTCATCGCCTGACCTCTGCCACCAGGTGACCCAGCTCGGGAAGAATCAGTCGGGTCATTGCCAGCCGTACGGCCTTTTCCGAACCGGGAAGGGCGATGACGATCGTGCGTCCGCAGGTGCCGGCGCAGGCGCGGCTCAGCATGGCGGCGGCTCCGATCTGCTCGAAGCTCAGCATGCGGAACAGCTCGCCGAAGCCGGGCAGCCGCTTGTCGAGCAGCCCGTCGATCGCCTCGAATGTGCTGTCGCGGTGCGTGATGCCCGTGCCACCCGTGGTGAGCACCGCATCGACCAGGCCCGAGTCTGCCAGCTGGCGGATGGTCTCGGCGACCGGTGCCGGGTCGTCCTTGAAGATACGCCGCCCGGTCACGACATGGCCCTCGGCGGTGAGCAGGTCGGCGATCGCGCGCCCACCCGTGTCGGTGTCGAGTGTGCGCGTGTCGCTGATGACCAGCACCGCGCAGCGGATGCGGGCCGGCGCGGCTGCCCGGTGCGTCTCTGTTGACATCGTCTGTCGATTATCGCCCGAAGCCGGTAGGATACCGGGGTGCGAATCCTTCCAGTAGTCCTGCTGCTGTCTGCGGTGGCGGCGGTGCCGGCGGCGCAGTCGATGCGGCCCGCAGCCTCCGCGGCCCCGACGGTATCGGGTGCGCAGCCGGCAGCGATGGCGCAGACGGCGCGTCCCTCTGCGTCGCAGGCATCGGGTGCGCGTCCGCCCGCGCCGGGCGCGGCAGCGGGGGGGCCTGCGCCGGGGACAGCAGCGGCGACCCCCCTGCCGCCAGTGCTCGACCGCGAGGCTCAGCGGTGGGTGACGCAGACGCTGGCGGCGATGAGCGCCGATGAGCGGATCGGCCAGCTGATCGTGCCGGCCTTCAACGCCACCTACCTGCCGACCGACACCGAGACCTACGACACGCTGGTGCGCACTGTGACGGCCACGCATGCGGGTGGCGTCATTGCGTTTGGTGGCACCGAGCCGGCCCCGCAGGTGCTGCTCAATCCGACGTATGGCACGGTCGTGCTGGGGCAGCCGCATGCGCTGGCCTCAACGCTCAATCGTCTGCAGGCAGTGTCACGGGTACCGCTGCTCGTGTCGAGTGACTTTGAATACGGGGCCGGCATGCGCATCGCGGGGGCCACACGCCTGCCGCGTGCGATGGCGATTGGCGCGACGGGCGATCCGAAGCTGGCCTACGAGGCGGCGCGGGTCACGGCGCGCGAGGCACGGGCCATGGGCGTGCACATGAACTACGGCCCGGTCGCCGACGTGAACAACAACCCGCGGAATCCGGTGATCAACACGCGTGCGTTCGGCGAAGATCCGGCGCGCGTGGCGGCGATGGTCGAAGCCTCGGTGCGCGGCCTGCAGGACGGGGGCGTGCTGGCCACGCTCAAGCACTTTCCCGGGCACGGCGATACCGACGTCGACTCGCATCTCGGCCTGCCGCTCATTCCGCATCCCCGCACACGACTCGTCGCGGTGGAATTGCCGCCCTTCCTCGCAGGACTCCGCGCCGGGGCCGCAGCCGTGATGGTCGCGCACATCGAGTTGCCGGCCCTCGATGCCACGGCTGGCCCGGCCACGTTCAGCCGCGCGGTGGTCACCGGCCTGCTGCGCGACGAGATGCGCTTTGGCGGTCTGGTCGTCACCGACGCGATGAAGATGGACGCGATCACGCGGATGGTCGGTCCTGGTGAGGCAGCGGTGAAGGCCGTGCAGGCCGGAGCCGATCTGGTGCTCGACTCGCCCGACCCGATCGCGGCGTTCGAGGGGCTCAAGGCCGCTGTCGAGGGCGGAGCGATTCCCCGCGAGCGCATCGAGGCGTCGGCGCGGCGCATCCTCGAGGCCAAGGCCCGACTCGGGCTGCATCGGGGGCGGATGGTCTCGATGGACGCGGTCGCCGATCAGGTGGGCGGCCGGGCGGGTGCCGAGGTGGCGCAACGCATTTCGGCGCGGGCGATTACGCGGGTGCGCGGAGACACCAGTGGCAGCGCGTGGCAACCGTCATCGACGCGGCGTGTGCTCTATCTGTCGCTGCTCGACTATCCCTCGGGCTGGCGCATTGCCGCCCCGGCCCGCACGCTGATTCCCGCGCTGCGCGCGCGCTGGCCCCGGCTCGAGTCTGTCGAACTCTCTGATCGCTCGACCGCGGCCGAACTCGACCTCGTGCGGACGCTGGCCTCGCAGGCCGATGCGGTGGTGCTGGGCGTGTTCGTGCGGGCCTCGTCCGGCAGCGGGCGCATGGACCTCGCCCCGGGCCTGCTGCGGCTGGTGCAGCAGCTGACCCGCGCCTCGGGGGCACGGTCGCAGCCCGTGGCGGCGCTGGTCTTCGGCAATCCATACACGGCCTCGGCCCTGAGCGAGGTGCCGACCGTGCTGCTGACCTATGACTTCTCGGACCTCGCCGAGCAGCACGCCGTCGAGGTGCTGGCGGGCGAGCGTGCTGCCCAGGGTGTGCTGCCCGTCTCCCTCGGCGAGTCGCCCGCGTCTGGCCCCGGCAACCGGGGCCCGGCGCCGCGCTGAATCGTTGCCTTTCCCGTCTCATTTCGGTATTCTGTCCAGACGTTAGCGCGTCGATGCGCCTCACCTGCACGGGTGACGGGGCCTCACCGCGGAAGACCCTACCCCCGCGCCCTTAGCTCAGCTGGATAGAGCGTCTGGCTACGAACCAGGAGGTCGCACGTTCGAATCGTGCAGGGCGCACCACTTCCATTTGGTAATCCGTCCCAGTACGTTTCAGGCTGGTCGGGCGGCGTTTACGTCGCCTGAGTGACCAGCGACGCACACTCTGCCGCATGGCGCCGGCGTGCCTCACCGGCAACAGCGCCAACGGCCAGATCACGATCGACGTCGAACGCATCACGGCCCTCGCGCAGGTGCTCACGTGTCACTATGGCGGAGGCGCGGCCTACCGCGCCACGACGGCGGATGCGGCTGCGTGGCACGCCGCCCGTCGGCCCAAACCCTGCCGGCTGGCCACCCACGCCAGGTTGCGGCAGGTCGTCGCCCGCCAACTCGCCAGCCAGTGGTCGCCGGAGCAAATCGTCGGCTGGCTCAAGGTAACCTACGCGGGCGATCCCACGATGCAGGTCTCCCATGAAACGATCTACCGCAGCCTGGTTGTGCAAAGTCGTGGCGTCTTGAAGCGGTCGCTGCTCCGACAGTTGCGGCGTCCGCGGGCGACGCGTCGGTCCCGCCACGCCACGATCCGCGGCCAGGGCCGCGGCCAGATCGTCGATGCCGTGTCGATTCGCGACCGCCCCGCGGCGGTCGAGGACCGCGCCGTCCCGGGGCATTGGGAAGGCGATCTCCTGGCCGGCGCACGCCGTTCGTATGTCGCCACGCTCGTGGAGCGCCAGTCCCGCTTCGTGCTGCTCGTCCGCCTGCGCGGCAAAGATACCGCCACGGTCGTGCACGCCCTCGCGCGGCGCGTCCAGGCGCTGCCGCGTGGGGTGATGGCCTCGCTCACGCGGGACCGTGGGCTGGAGCTGGCCGCCCATCGGACCTTCACCATCGCGCCCGATGTCCAGGTGTACTTCTGCGATCCGCAGAGCCCGTGGCAGCGCGGCTCCAACGAGAACACCAACGGCCTCCTGCGGCAGTACTTGCCGAAGGGCACCGACCTCGCCCTGCTGAGTCAGACGCAGCTCGACGGCATCGCACGACAGCTCAATGGCCGGCCGTGCAAGACGCTTGGCTACCAGACCCCCGCTGATAGACTGGACGCCATCGTTGCATCGACCGGTTGAACCCACCATTGATATGCTCCCGCGCGTGGATCCACGTTTCACCTCCAGGAACGCACTCTTCGCGCTGTCGGTGCTCTTCTTCTTTTCCGGACTCAGCGCCCTGATCTATCAGGTGCTGTGGCTGCGGATGCTGGGCTGGGTCTTCGGCGTGACCGTCTACGCCGCCAGCGCAGTGTGGGCCACCTTCATGGGCGGGCTGGCGGTCGGCAGTGTCGTCTCGGGACGCCTGGCCGACCGCATCCGTCAGCCGCTCAAGTGGTTCGCCGCCGCCGAGTCACTCATCGCCGTCACGGCACTCGCCACGCCCGTCATGCTCGCCGCGCTGCAGCAGGCCTATGTGGCGATCTATCCGCACCTGCCGCACTCGCCGGTCATGCTGACCGTCGCGCGGCTGTGCATCGGTGTCGTGGTGCTGATCGTGCCCACCGCCCTGATGGGGGCCACGCTGCCGTTCGTGCTCAAGGCCTCGATCTTCCAACGCGGATCATTGGCCGCACAGGTCGGTGTTCTCTACGGCAGTAATGCCGCCGGTGCCATCATCGGCACCGTGGTGTCGGGGCTCGCACTGATTAGCCAACTGGGACTGCGACGCACTTTCTGGGTCGCCGCGGCGTGCAATCTGGGGGTGGCGCTGGCTGCGCTGGCCCTGAACTCGCGCGTCCAGCAGGTCGGCACGGTCATGGCGGACGTACGGACATCCGAGGCGACTGCCTCAGACGACCCGATGCCGTTGTCATCGTCGACGCTGCGCACCATCCTGTGGGTGTTTGCGCTGTCAGGCGCGATTTCCATGGCGATGGAAGTGGTGTGGTTCAGGGTGATCACGATGATCGTGCGCCCGACGGTCTACAGCTTCGCCATGATGCTGGCAACGCTGCTGGCGGGCATCGCCATCGGCAGCTATGCCATTGCGCCCCTGCTGGCACGGCGCCTCTCGTGGATCGGCGTGCTGGCCCTGCTCGAAGTGCTGCTGTCGGTGCTGCTGGTCTCGTCGTTCCGGCCCTTGCAGTGGCTGCCGCAGGCCACCGAGTCGCTCGGCTGGATGTCGGCGATCATGCCGGCCTACCTCATTCATCCGCTCGCGGCGAGCCTGCTGACGATCCTTCCAGCAGCGATCGTGATGGGCGTGGCATTTCCCATCGGGCTGCGGCTCTGGACGGTGGGTGGTGATTCCGCGCAGGCCGCGACGCGGGTCGGGGTGTTCTACTCGCTCAACGTGGGCGGGTCGATTGTCGGGTCGCTGCTGGCGGGCTTTGTGATGTTGCCATGGCTCGGCAGCCGCACGACGCTCATCGCCAGCGCGTCGGTGACGCTCGCGGCGGCCCTGGCACTGGTGGTGGTGAGCGGCTGGAACTCGCGGCAGCGGATGGCGGTGGCCGCAGCGGCCGTGGCCGTCTTCGGGGTGGCAGCGCAGACCATGCCCGATCCGTACGACGAATTCATCGCGCAGCGCTATCCGCAAATGGATCCGGTCTGGAAGGAAGAGGGCACCGAGGCCACGGTGGGCGTGCACGAGTTCGGCACGCCGCAGCGGCGCATCCGCATGATGACGATCAACGGCAATCATCAGGCGGGCACGGACGGACCGACGACGCTCATCCACCGGCGCATTGGTCACCTGCCGATGCTGGTGCATCCCGATGCACGACGCGCCCTCGTGATCGGTATGGGCGGCGGCGCCACGCCCGGTGCCGTCAGCATTCACGACGGGGTCGACGTCGACGTCGTCGAACTGGCCGAGGGTGTCGTCAACGCGGCCCCCTGGTTCTCGAGCATCAACTACGACGTCGCCACGCGGCCGAACGTGAGGATTCGGGTCGACGATGGTCGCAACTTCCTCCTGCTGACGCGTGGTCGGTTCGATGTGGTGACGGCGGACGTCATCCAGCCCGTCTTTGCCGGCGCCGGGAACATCTACTCGCGCGAGTACTTCGAACTGGTGCGGAACGTCCTGAAGGACGATGGGCTGGTGATGCAGTGGATTCCTGGCACCGAGGCCGAGTTCAAGCTGATTGGCCGCACGTTCCTCAGTGTGTTTCCGCACACCACCGCGTGGGCCGAAGGCAATCTGTTCATCGGTTCGAAACAGCCGCTGCGCCTGTCGCGCGAGAACTTCGAGGGTCGCGCGTTTTACACGGGCCGCCGGCAGGCGATGGCCGACACGGGCATCGAGTCCTTCGATGCCCTCCTCAAGACGTTTGTGGCGGGGCCCGACCAACTGCGTGCCTATCTGGGCGACGGGCCGCTGTTGACCGACGATCGGCCCATGGCCGAGTACTTCCTGAGCCTGCCACGCGATCGTCAGGTCGATTTCAATCAGATTCCCCGAGGCGATGTGCGTCAGTTCGTCGTCGATGGGGCGGGCGCGACGCTGAGCGAGCGGCGCTGACCGGCGCGGCGGTGTGCCGCCGTGAGCGTCGGGCCTGTCGTTCGAAGAGACGACCATACCCGACCCGAGGATGTGGCGCGCGTGTTCGCGCTACACTGGTGCGCATGCGCACGCTTCTTGCCTTCATCACGGCCGCGCTCGGCGCGGTGTCACTGTCGGCGCAGGCCCCGGCTGTCACTCCGCCCAATCCGGTGCGTGAGGCCTACACCAAGTACGAGCACATGATCCCGATGCGCGACGGCGTGAAGCTGTTCACGTCGGTCTATGTGCCGAAAGAGTGCAGTTCGCCACGGCCCATCATCATGCAGCGGACGCCATATTCGGTGGCGCCGTACGGCATCGACAACTACCGGACGAACGTCGGCCCGTCGGACCATTTCCTCAAGGCCGGCATCATCGCGGTTTACCAGGACGTGCGTGGCCGGTATCTGTCGGAAGGGCAGTGGGTGGAAGTGCGTCCACACAATCCGCGCAAGACGGGCACGGCCATCGACGAGAGTACGGATACCTGGGACACGATTGACTGGCTGGTCAAGCACGTGCCCTGCAACAACGGACGCGTGGGCATGTGGGGCATTTCGTATCCCGGCTTCTATGTGTCGGCGGGAATGCTTGACGCGCACCCTGCGCTGAAGGCTGTGTCACCGCAGGCACCGGTCACCGATTATTTTCTCGGCGACGACTCATTCCACAACGGCGCCTTCATGCTTGCGGCCAACTTCGGCTTCTATACGAGCTTTCGCCTGCAACCCGTGCCGACGCGCCCGATGCCCTCGGCACCGTTCGACTACGGCACGCCGAACGGCTACGAGTTCTATCTGAAGATGGGGCCGCTGCTGGCTGGCGCGGCGCAGTACGGCGTGGCCGAGAATCCCTACTACCGCATCAACCTCGACCACACCTCGTACGATGCGTTCTGGCAAGCGCGATCGATCTGGAAGCACTTCAAGGGCATCGTGCCAGCGGTCCTGACCGTCGGAGGCTGGTTTGACGCGGAAGATCTCGCCGGGCCGCTCAAGACCTATCGCACCATCCGCACCGAGAGTCCGCAGACGCGCAATCACCTGGTGATGGGGCCGTGGACGCACGGCAGCTGGGCGCGTGGCGACGGACGCACGGTGGGCAACCTCGACTTCGGGCAGGAGGTCTCGGCCTGGTACCGCGAGTATGTCGAGTATCCGTTCTTCATGCAGCACCTGACCGATGCCGACATGCCCGCGTTGCCGGCAGCGACGATGTTCGAGACGGGGACGAACCGGTGGCGCCGCTTCGATGTGTGGCCCCCGCAGGGCGCACCGCAGACGCTCTACTTCGGGGCCGCCGGAGCGCTGGCCGCCGTGGCACCGAAAGAGGCCGATGCCTACGATCAGTATGTGAGCGACCCCAACCGGCCGGTGCCCTATGTGGGCCACGTCCAGATGGGCATGCAGCGCGATTACATGACGGAAGACCAGCGGTTTGCCGCGACGCGCCCCGACGTGCTGGTGTATCAGACGCCGCCGCTCGACGAAGACCTCACGGTGCTGGGCCCGATCGGCGTCGACCTGCATGTGTCGACGAGCGGCACAGATGCCGATTTCGTGGTGAAAGTGATTGACGTGTTTCCGTCCGACTATCCGACGCCCGAGTGGAAGGGGCCGCAGCCTGAGCCGGCGAACCGCGTGCGGATGGGCGGCTACCAGCAGTTGGTGCGCGGTGAGCCGTTCCGCGGGAAGTTCCGGAAGAGCTTCGAGACGCCGACACCGTTCGTGCCGAATCAGCCCGATCGCATCCGGTTCGAGTTGCCCGATGTGGCGCACACGTTCCGGCGCGGGCACCGCGTGATGGTGCAGGTGCAGAGTTCGTGGTTCCCGCTGACCGACCGCAACCCGCAGACGTTCGTCGATATTCCGAAAGCGCGGCCGGAAGACTTTGTGACAGCCACGCAGCGCGTGTATCGCAGCGCTGCGCGGCCCTCGTCGATTACGCTGCCTGTCGGCAAGTAGGGTGCGCGCCTACTTCCGGCTGGCCGACCACGAGCCCGACGCCATGCCGCCGAAGTCGGCGTCGCCGCTCATCTCCTTGCCGTCGATGTTGCCGGTGTAGGTGATGGTCAGCCCGGTGCCGTTGTAGTTGATGGTGACCACCAGCTTGATGCGGTTACCGTCGATCGCGATGCTGTCGTACGGCCGCTCGCCCTGCGGGCTCTTGCCGATGGCGACCAAGGCCCCGGCCTCCTGGCGGATTTCCAGCTGGGTGGTGAAGGTGCCTTCCGGTGAATTGGTGGTGAAGTCCCAGGCCCCGACGGCGGGGTGCTGCGCGGCCACCGCCGCCGACCCGAGTGCCCACAGCGAGACCGTCAGCAGCAGTGCAGTCATCAGTCGCATGTCGAACCTCCAGGTCCTCATCTGACAGGCGAGACGCGGCGGAAGTCAAGCGGGACGGCGGTCATGGGACGGCACGTGAGGGACCGCCGAGGGAGGGGACTGGCCCTGACGCGTGATGGCTTCGGCTGTGGGCCGAGCGTGGGTGGGAAAGCGCGCCGTCGCGCCGGTGGTCTGACCGAGGCCGGGCAGAAGGGAGACGACCCGACGCCCCCGGCCATCTGTGACATTTTGGTGAAGATATTGTTAAGGGGTTGGCACTTCTACTATGCTCTCTGCGCGGCGTTCGCAGAACGCTGATGCCGCAGATATCCACTCAGGTTTGTGACTGGCAGGAGGCACCGGTGAACGAGACTCTCGTGCAGCGTCGGCGGAAGAACCAGCGGGGAGCTGCCCTCGTTGAGTATGCCCTCATCATTGCCGGCGTCGCGCTCGTGGGCGCCGTGGCCATCTCCGTGTTCGGCAACAAGGTCAGTGACATGCTGGCCACCGTGGCGGCGGTCCTGCCCGGGGCCCATCCTGACGACAATGCCCCGGTGGTGACCGGTCGCATTATCGAGACGTCGCCGAACGCGCAGGGCACCGATGCCGGCGGCAACAACCAGCAGGGCATCGGTCTTGACGTTAATAGCATCACCCAGCGGCAGGGCCAGTCGCGCCTGGGAGAGAACATCGGCGGCGACGGTTCGGTATCCTCGCTGGTACTCGACCCCAACCGCTGACGGTTGACGCACGCGTTCCTGAGCAGAAGCCGCGTGCCGTCCGTGCCTCCTTACGCCCACGCCAGCGCTCCCCGTCCGAATCACGCCCGCCGTGGGGCTGCGCTGGTGGAGTTTGCTCTCGCGTCCCTCGTCCTCTACCTGATGGTGGCTGGCGGGATTGAGTTCGGGCGCCTGATGTTTGCCGCCAATGCCCTGCAGGACGTCGCCCGGCTGGCGGCCCGCGAACTGTCTCTCGCCCCTCTCCGCGCGGACGCCACCTTCGATTACGCCCTTAACTGCCGACCCGCCGACGATGCCGGGTGTCTTGCGGATGTCAGGCAGCGTGTGTTCAACCCTGCGTGTCTCGTCGTGGACCTCAGCGACGCGGTGGTCTCCGCCGATCTCGACGGATTCTTCGCCGCAATGCCGCTGGTGAACCGCGCGCTACGGCCGCTGCTGATCAACGAACCCGATCGGGGCCTGCTGCGCTATCCGGGCGCGCTGATGAGTGATCCGGCTGGCCTGGCCTGCGGTGATGCCGCCCCCACCGGCCTGACCGTGGGCATACCCTTCGTGGTGTCTCGGGACGCGGTCGGCGCCGAAACCATTGAGTGGGTGCCGGTGCTTGAGGAGATCCGATCGGCCGCCAATCGCAACTGCCCGGCGCGCGGCGCCTTCAGCCTGCTGTATCAGCCGGCCCTTGACGAGTGCGGGCCCCTGACGGCCGATCCGGTCGACACGCGTGGCATCGCGGCCGTGCGCATCAACTATCCGTTTCAGGCCGCTCTGCTGAGCGGTTATCGGCGGTCCGTGCCCACGGTGGACGATCCGCTGCCACCGACGCTGAATACGCCTGTCGTGGCCAGCGATGATGCCGTCATCGAGCTCAATGCCGCACCGGGTGCCCCCATTGATTCTCCGTCACCAGTCGGGCCGTACGCGGGCCGCTATGGACTCGGGCGGCAACTGGCGCTGGGCGGTCGCGAACTGCGGCCGTTCCGGCGGGTGGTGTCGGCCCAGGCAATTTTCCGTCGGGAGGTGGTTCAGTGAGTGCAGTGGCTCCCCGTCGAACGGGTGGTGGGCTGTCGGGCCTGACCGGCAGTCAGGTGCCGCTCCTGGTTGTGGCGGCCGTGCTCATGGGGCTGGCCATCGCTGTGGTCACCGGAGCCGTGCCGTGGTTCTCGCCCCCGCCGCCACCCCCTTCGACTGACGGACTCGTGCCGGTGCCCACCGTGGGACGCCGCGTCATGGCCTACGCGCGGGTGACGCGTGACGATATCTGGGACACGCGGAACGGTCGACTGGCGGTGGTGTATCTGCCGCCCGAATCGGTCACCCCTGAAATGCTGACGCGTGTGCAGGATGTCGTCGGTCGGGTGCTGTCTCACGACAAACAACCCGGATACGTCTTCACCGAGGCTGACTTCCTGCCCAAGGGGTCGCGCGACGGTCTCGTGGGAGGCATTCCTCCCGGACAGCGCGCCATGCGCATTCCCGCCGAACGGGTGCAGGGGCTGCACGGACTGCACCTGGGCGATCGGTTCGATCTGGTGGCGACGCTGCCGATCGACGCGGGCCGCAACGGCGCATCACCGTCGATGGGCTTCTCGGGACCCTACGGTCAGCAGATGGCGCTCGAGGCGCGCCTGTCGAACTGGCAGAAGCAGGCGACAGTCCGCGTGCTGGTGCAGAACGGCCTGATCGTGCAGCCCATGGGGCCCCGCGTCGAAGAGCAGGTGCAGAACTCGCTGGGGCAGGGGGCGTCTGTGCGGACGCGGGCCATACAGGAAGCGGTCATCGCCGTGGCGCCCGAGGAAGTTGCGCGCCTCACCGAGGCCATGGTGGTGCAGGCCCTCATCACGGCGGTTCCGCGCTCGGGGCAGCCCGAAGAGGACGTGGTGGACACACCCGATCTCCAGCCCTTGAGCCCGTTCAGTACTCTCGGCGGACCGGCAGACGATGGGGCGTTCCGCACGGTTGAGACCATCATGGGCCGCACGCGGGAGATGGCCGCGGTGCCGCGCCGCTAGGACGCCCACATGCTGGTACAGGTGGCGCTCGTGGCGTTTGCGATGCTCGCTCTGCTGGGGCTCGTGGTCGATGCGGGGATGCTGCATCTCACGCAGGGGCAGATGCAGACAGCCGTCGACGGTGCCGCGATCGAGGGCATCAGGAACCGCGATGCGATTCTGCAGGGAGGGCCCGGCGGTGTGCCGGTGCCGAATGCGTTTGCGAGCGACTGCGTCAGGCGCACGGTGGCAACACGCCTCGCCGCCGCGCAGTTCGACGACACCATCTATGCCGTCGACGGAGACCCGGGCTACCGGTTCGGCGCCGGGCCTGTCATTGGGCGCACGGCGGGCTACACCACGCTGCACGCCGGACAGACCATCACCGCCGCCGACCCCTACGATCCCCGGCTGCAGCTGAATCAGCAGAACGCCGTTTACGGGGACATGGTCAGCGGCCGATTCACCTACAGCGTCGATCCCGCCCCGGCCGAAGACAGCACCTACGCCCGCACCGATTTCGTGCCGAGCGAGTTGAGTCCGTTGGCCCCGGCGGCCTTGCCCGAATGCCCCGACCCCGACGCACCGCTGCCGTCGACATGGCCAGCGTCCTCGACGGCCGCGCCGCTCACCAGCGCCGACCACGAGGCGTTCCTCGTGAGATTGCGCCGCTCAAACGAGTGGGGCGATGTCGACGGGCAGCTCGAACCGGGCGTCGCCTCGAGCGGGCCCTCGCTGCCGCTGCTGTTCGGACAGGGCGCCCCCATTCACGGTGATTCGCCGGACAGTGCGTATTCCGTGAGACGCGACGGCTTCACGGTGCGGGCGACGGCCATTGCGCGCGCCCAGCCGGCCATGCAGGTGGGCTTGCCGAGAACCGTGGCACCGATCCAGCCGGGGGTCACCCCGTTCGTGCTGCTCGACACCTTCGCCGCCGGGCCGGCGCCAGCGGCCGGCGTGCCCGTCACGCTCGACCCGGCCTCGGGCACGCTGTGCCCCGGTGCGACGTGCGCAGGGCCCACGGCCCCGGCGATTGCCGGACGCTTCGTCGTGGCCACGATCGCGCCGACACCGGCATGGCTGGCGACGGCCACGGTCGGTCGTGTGGCCACTCCCGCCGTGCCACGCGCCTGCGCCACCGCCTTGCCTCAGGCGGCCGGGTATGCGCCCGTCGTGGCCACCGTCGCGGGGCTGGGACCGCGCGTCGTCGGATTCACGACCGTGCAGCTCATTCGCGATCCGGCACGCCCTGCCGACCTGTGTGCAGGACTGCTGCTGCGGGCCCCGTCGCGTGTGGCCGCGTCGAACGCGACCGCGCTGCTGCCCGTTGACTGGCAGCTGCCGGTCACGACATCGGCGACGTCGTTGCGCGAACTGATGGACCGCCACTTTCAGGCCGCGGGCCGGCCGGCGTATCAGCCGGTGCTGGCTCCCGTCCTCGCCCGATGAGATCCCCCGCATGACGCCTCCCCTGAACGACGACAGCGAACGCGGCCTGCACGTGCTGGTCGTGAGTCCCGACCCGGCCCTCGAAGAAGAGTTTGTCGGGGCGATGGCCGATGTCTCGATGCACCGCAGTCTGGTCGCGAGCGCCCCGGCCTTCCGCAGTGCCCTTGAAGCCGCGCGTCGGCGGACACCGGCCATTGTGTTCGTGGAACTGATGGCTGCCTCGTCCGAGGTGCTCGACTTTCTGAAGGATCTGCGCGAGGTCACCTCGTCGGCCGTGGTGGTGGGGGTTGTGCCGCAGGAAGTCACGGCCATCGGCCGCCTGCCGGGGGCGGATGTCATTTCGCTGATGCGCGCAGGGGTGCGGGACTTCGTCAACCGACCGCTGGCCAGCACCGAGCTGCGCGATGTGCTCGACCGCGTGGTCGTCAGCGCCCGTCCGGAATCGGCCGCCCGCTATGGCCATGTGGCCGCGTTTCTCGGCAGCAAGGGCGGCGTCGGCCGGTCGGCACTCGCGGTCAACGTCGCGTGTCGTCTGGCCCAGTGGCACGCCGATGAAGTGCTGCTGATCGATGCGTCGCTGCAGTCAGGGGCCTGCGCGCTGATGCTCGACCTGGCCACGCCCACGACCATCGTCGATGCCGTGCGCGAGCGCGAACGCCTCGATCGCACGCTGCTGCGCCATCTGGCGCTGCGACACGACAGCGGCCTGCGGTTGCTGGCCGCCCCCTCGGATCCGCTGGAAGCCGCCGAAGTGGACGACGAAGCCATGCTGCGCATTGTCACGATGGCGCACCGTTCGTTCCGCTATGTGATCGTCGATACGGGTCTGTCGCTCGACAACGTGCTGATGGCGATTCTCGACGCGACCGACACGGCGTGGGTGGTGACACAGGGCACGGTGCCCGCCGTCGGAGCCTGCGCGCGCCTGCTGCCGACGCTGGAAGGCCTGGGCCTGCCCGCGTCGCGCACCCGTGTGATTGTGAATGCCCCGCAGCCGTCTTTCTCCGGCGAACTGCGGCCTGTCGACGTGGCCGATCGGCTGCAGCGCGACGTCGATCATGTGGTGCCCTACGATCGCCGCGTGGGGGTGTCGATGAACACAGGCGTCCCGCCGATTTTTTCTGCGCATCGCTGGCAACGTCTGGGGCGGGCCATCACCGGCATCAGCGAGAGCATCAGCTCGGCAGGCACCACGTCCATCGAGGCAGACGTGGCTCGGGGGCGCCGATGAGCGATCAGGGGCAGGGCAGTCAGGACCCGGCCGACCGTCGACGGCTGCTGCGATCACCCGCGGCCGACGCGGCCGCCCGGCTGCGCAGTGCCGCAGGCCGCAGTGCGAGACCAGGCGCGGCCGGTGACGAGGGGGACCCGTCGACGCGTGCCGCACGCCCGGGGCGCGCTGACTACCTTACCGTCAAGGCCGAGCTGCACGAGCGCCTGCTGGAGGAATTCGGTGAACGCCGCCTGCTCGACAGTGACGGCGCCGACGTGGTGGCGGCGGTCAGGGATTTCGCGGCGCGGACCATCGCTTCGGAAGACATTCCCCTGAACGAAGCCGAACGGGAACGGCTGGCCGAGGAACTCACGGACGAAACCATCGGCATGGGACCACTGGCCCCGCTGCTGGCCGATCCGGCCGTCAGTGACATTCTCGTCAATGGCCCCGACAAGGTTTACGTCGAGCGCTTCGGCCGCATCGAGCGCACCGATGTCCGGTTTCGCGACGCCGACCATATCGTTCGCGTGATCGAACGCATCGCCGCGCGCGTGGGACGCCGCATCGACACCAGCTGGCCCATGGCCGACCTGCGCCTGCCTGACGGCAGCCGCGTGAACGCGACGCTGCCGCCGGTGACCGTCGATGGCCCGACGCTGTCGATTCGGCGCTTCGGTCGCCGTCGTCTCCGGCGTGACGATCTGCTGCAGATCGGCACGATGTCGCCACAGATTCTCGAATTCCTTGTCATGGCCGTCCGGGCCCGCAAGAACATTCTCGTGTCGGGCGGTACCGGCGCCGGGAAGTCGACGTTTCTGAGCGCGCTGGCCGAGGCGATTCCCCACAGCGAACGCATCGTCACCATCGAGGACACCGCAGAACTGCAACTCGACCAGGAACATGTCGTCCGCATGGAGACCCGCCCCGCCAACATCGAAGGTCGCGGCCGCATTGTCGCGCGTGATCTCGTGGTGAATGCGCTGCGCATGCGACCCGACCGCATCATCGTGGGCGAGGTGCGCGGGGCCGAGGCCCTCGACATGCTGCAGGCGATGAACACCGGACACGACGGCGGCATGTGCACGGTGCATGCGAATTCGGCACGCGATGCCCTCTCGCGTCTCGAAACCATGGTGCTGCTGGCCGGGACAGAATTGCCCTCGCGTGCCGTCCGCGAACAGATCGTGTCGGCGATTCATCTGCTGGTGCATGTGCAGCGCTATGACGATGGCGTCCGCCGCATCGAATCGGTGGCGGAAGTCACGGGCATGGAAGGCACCGCGCCGCTCATGCAGGATCTGTTTGTGTTCAGGCGTCAGGGACGCCAGGGACGTCGCATCGCCGGTGTCTTTACGGCCACCGGTGTGGTGCCGCGACTGGCCGAGGAACTGCGTGAGCAGGGGGTCGCGGTCGCGCCTGCACTCTTTCAACGCACGGATGGAGCCTCGTGAGACTGCTCCTGCTGATTGCGCTGCTGTCGTCGGTGGTCGGACTGGTGGCCGTGTGGTGGTCAGCCTCGGCGCGACGCATGGCTTCGGGTCGGCTGGCCGTCCTGCTCGAACCACCCACCGGCACCTCGGCCAGACAGCGGGCTCCCGTGCGCGAGGTGCCGACGTTTCCCACCCGCTATCGCTGGCTGCCTGCGCTCGTGGCCGTCCTCGTCGCGGGCGGGCTGTGGACATGGCTGGGCTTGCCTGGGCCAATCGCCGCGGCTTCCGGAGTGCTGATTGGTGTGCTGGTCAACCTGCTCGAGGAGCAGCAGGCGACCGAGCAGGAAGCCCTGATCGAAGCGCAGCTGGCCACGGCGATCGGGCTGCTGGTCGGCGCGCTCAGGGCCGGGTCGAGCCTGCTGGCGGCGTTCGAGTCGGCGATTCAGGAAACAGGGGCGCCGCTGCGGCCGTACTTCCTCGAAGTTGCCGGCCGCATCCGCCTGGGCGACGACCCGCGGGCGGCTGTGAGCGACCTGCAGACTCGTGTGCCGATCGAGTCGTTCCGGCTGTTCGGTACCGCGCTGGCGATTCACTGGGACGTGGGCGGCAGTCTCGCCACCACGCTGTCGACAGTCGGCACCACCATTCGCGACCGCGTGGAGCTGGGACGACGCGTGCGTGCACAGGGCGTCGAAGCCAATGCCTCGGTGGCCGTGGTGCTGCTGATTTCCTACGGCCTGGCGTTTCTGATGTGGCGCACCAATCCCGCCCGCATGGAAGCGTTTGCGGTGATGCCGATCGGCGTGTTGCTGATCAGCGGAGCGGTGATGCTGCAGGCGGTGGGGCTCATCTGGATGTCGCGCCTGAGCAGGAGCGAGTTCTAGGCCATGCGCGGCGTGGTGCTGGTGCTCGTCGGCGTGCTGCTGGTGGTCGTGGTGCAACTCGCACGAGCGGCGGCACAACGGCAGACGGCCCTGCGCCGCCTTGAGCAACTGCTGGGCAGCGGTGCGGCGGCACCACAGGAGGAATCTTCGGGCGTGCAGCGTGCGCTGGGTGAGTGGCTGGCCCAGGGAGGCTATCGCGACCCCCGGGCCCCGCAGCTGTTCGTGGCGGCGACGCTGGCCAGTACGCTGCTGGGATTTGTGGCCGGGCAGGTCTACGGGGCCACGGCTCGCAGCGGACTCATCAACCGGATGTCGGGCTTGCCGGGCAGCACGGGAGATCTGCTCACGGAACTGCTGGCGAGCGGTTCGGTGATCCTGCTGGGCATTGGTGCAGCGCTGCCGTGGGTCACCGTGCGTACGGCACGGCAGGTGCGCATGCGGGCGATCGAGCGCGATCTGCCGCTGGCACTCGAGATGCTGGCGATGATGGCCGAGGCCGGCCTCAGTTTCGACGCCGCGGTGGCCCAGCTGGTCAAGGCCCGCGGGGGCGATCGGCCGCTCGCCAGCGAACTGCTCAAATTCCAGCGGGACATGCTGGCGGGCATGCCCCGGGCGCAGGCACTGCGGCAGCTGTCGCGCCGCATCAAGCTGCCCGCCATGACGAGCTTTACGTCGGCGCTGATTCAGGCGGAGATGCTCGGAGCCAGCGTCGCCGAGACGCTGCAGCTCCAGGCATCGGACATGCGTCAGCGCCGGAAGGAAGAGGCGCTGCTGCGCGCCCAGGCGCTGCCGGTCAAGCTCGTGTTTCCTCTCGTGATCTGCTTCCTCCCTGGAATTTTTCTCTCAACCCTCGCTCCGGTCATGCTGCAGATGGTGCAGGTGGCTGGCAGTGTCCTTCGGTCAGGCCAATGAGACGACGTGCCCTTCCCCTTGCTTCCGTCATGATGACCCTGCTGGCTGGTGCCTGCGCCAAGCAGGCCCCGATGGTGTCGGCCGAGTGCGTCACGCCCGATGCCCAGCTTGCGCGTCTGCTCGACCGCTATCGTGCGCTGCCTGCCACAGGCTGCGACGGCGACTGCGAACAGGTCCGACAGGGCATCGAACTGCTGGGGCTGGCCTGCCCCGCGCACGTGCCAACGATGGAGGCCAATGCGGTGGTGGCGTTCGAGGCCGGGCGGCCTCTGGTGGCGCAGCAGCTGCTCGATCTGGTGCTCGCACAGCCGGGCAGCCACGCCAGTGCAGCCGTGCTGCGCGCCCGTATCGCGCTCGACGAAGGCAACCTGCCGTATGCCGCACAGCTGGTCAGCGATCAGCTCAGACTGTCGCCGGCACATGCCGACCTGCATGAAGTGGCCGGTTCTGTCGCGTATTTCGAGCGGAAGTTCGACGTAGCGGAGGCATCGTTGCGCACGGCGGAACGGCTCGGGGCACCCGCATGGCGCGTCGCATATCACCTCGGGTTGATTCGAGAAGCCCAGCAGCGTCGAGACGAGGCCATGGCGCTCTACGCGAAGGCTCTCGAGGGGCGGCCCGACTGGGCGCCCGCCCGTGATCGGCTGGCGGCCCTCAAGGCCTCGCGCTAGGCCAGCGTCCGATGCAGCCAGCCCCCGGGCGGCCCCGGGGTTCCCGGGGTTACGGAGAGACGGTGACGTTCTTCGTCGTGGAGGACGTGATCCCGGCCGCATTGGCGACGGTCAGGCGCACCACCCACGTGCCGGCGCGCGTGAATGTGCGCGAGGCCCTGATACCGGTCGCCGTCGGCGATCCGTCACCGAAATCCCAGGTGTAGGTCGCGATGCTACCGGTCGACGGCGTGGCATCGAACAGCACGGTATTGGTGGACCTCGTGATGCTGGGATCGGTAGGCGAGTAGGTGAAATCGGCCCCGACCACCGTCGAGGATGTCACAGTCACGGATCGGGTCGTCGATGCCTGCTGACCCGTGGGCGCCAGCAGGGTCAGTGTCACCGTGTAGGTGCCGGGCGTCGTGTAGGTGTGCGTCGGCATCATGCCAGACCCGTTGTTGCCGTCACCGAAGGTCCAGTAGAACGTCGAGGTCAGCGGAATCGACGCCGAGGCGTTGAAGAAAACCTGCTGACTGGTGCCCGGATTCGTGGGCGACAGCGTGAAGCTGGCGACCACCTGGTTGGAGGTGGCCGTCACATTCACGGTGCGGCTGGTCGTCGCCTGTTGCCCGAACTGATTGCTGACCACGAGCGTGACGGTGAAGTTGCCGGTCTGCCCGAAGCGCTTGGTGACCTGGCGGCCGGTGCCGCTGGTGCCGTCACCGAAGGTCCACAGATAGGTGCCATCCGTCGGGCGTGATGCGGATGCATCGAAGAGGATGTCCTGCTGCGGCCCCGGATTGGTCGGGGAGAACGTGAAGCTGGCCGCCACCGTGGGCGACATGGCCAGGACGGTCACCGTGCGGGACGTCGAGGCCGTCTGGCCCTGCGGATTGGTCACGCGCAGCGTGACCGTGTACGTGCCGGGCGCGTCGTAGTCGTGCGTCGGGGTGAGTCCGGTCGCGGTGGCGCCGTCACCGAAATTCCATGCAAATGAGCCCCCGCTCACGGTGGAGGTCGACGCGTTGAAGTAGATGGTCTGATTCACTGCCGGCGCCAACGGCGAGAACGTGAAGTTGGCGGACTGGCCTCCGCCGGTAATAGTGGTGGTGACGGTGATGTTGCCCGTGGCTATGGCCGTGCGACCGTCTTGCGTGGTCATCGTCAGGGTGACGAGATAGCTGCCGGCCTGGGCGTAGCTGTTGCTGACGGTGGCACCGGTCCCGCTGCGGCCGTCGCCGAATGTCCACGCGTAGGTGCTGCCGGCCGCTGGCGTCGAGCCTGAGGCGTTGAACTGCACGGCCACGCCCACACCGGGGCTGGTCGGCGATGAGGTGAACCGGGCCACGGCGGGGGCCACGGCGGGGAAGTCGGCCGCCGTAAACGAAATGTAGGTCGGAGTGCCCTGACTGACCGCGACATCCTTCGCGGTCGAGACCGTGCCGGTGCGGACATCGCGCGCCGTGATGGCGGTGGCGCTTTGCGGTGTCGGGGCCACCCCGTTCTCGAAGGTATTCGGCTGCGTTTCAGTCAGGCGCAGCGTGAACGACGCCTGCTGGTTCGAGGCCACCTGACCGATTTCCTGCCCGTTGGCGGAAATCGCCAGACTGTTGCCGACGCGGTTCTGGATAACCACGACGAAGTCCGATTCGTACTGTCCGGTGCAGCCAGCGCCAGCAGCGAACAGGGTGGCGACCATCACAAGGCTCAAGCGGGTGCGGGTCATAGACTCCCCCAGGGGCTTCATCACGGGCGAAGACGTGGACAGGGTCACTGAGGCGGCGTCACAGCCGTTGTGGGCGAACGGTCACTGGCGGTCGTGGCGGGCAGCGCACCACGGGCGTCCGGATAGGCCCAGAGGCCGGCTCCGGGCAGCGGGGGCCGTACCACCACCGGATTGACGAGAATCAGCAGTTCGGTCTGCTGTTCGTTCCGGTTGGTCCCCTGCACCAGCGACCCGAGCAGCGGCACGTTTCTCACCCACGGAATGCCCGAGGCGTTACGCGAGGTATTGCCCGAGACGAGGCCGCCGACCAGCAGCGCCTGGCCGTCGCTCAGCCGCGAGCTGGTGCGCAGGGCCCTCGTCTGGAAGGCCGTGGTGGCCACCGCCGCGCCGGTCGTCTGTCGGATGGTGTCGGTCAGCACCGCATCTGGCGTGACGATGATGGGCTGCAGGTCGAGCGTGATGCTGTTGTCGTCACCGACCAGGGGCCGCACCTGCAGTTGTACGCCAAAGGGCACGAACTCGACCGAGCTGAAGACACCGGGCGTGGCCGCCGCTCCTGCGCCCCCGGCGCCGCCCCCGGCCCCACCGGCTGCTGCCCCACCCCCGAACGCCGGGGCGAAGGCCACCGGCACCGGTACCTCGCCGCCTACCTGCACCGACGCCGATTCACCCGACAGCACCGTGATCGAGGGCGACGACAGGCTGCGTGCGATACCTTCCCGCTCGAGCAGCGACAGCGCCGCATCGATCGCAAAGCGGTTGCCCGAGTACTGAATCTGATTGGTGAACGTGCCGTTGAGGAACGACAGCACATTCTGCACGGCGGCTCCGAAGCTGCCGACGCGTGCGGCCTGATCGCCCTGGACCGTGGTGGCGCTCTGGGCCGGATTGAGCGACGGCTGGCGGAAGCTCGAGAGCAGGACGGCCGTGCTGGGGCTGAACGACCGCAGCCGGGACCGGTTGATTTCCTGCAGGCGGATGTCGACGCGCACCTGCGGCAGGTCCTGCACCTCAATGAAGGAGAGGATGCGGCCGCGTGCCACCTCAACGGCCTTGGCGCGGCCCAGATTGGTGCGTACCTGATTGGTGAGGCGCGTGGTCCGGCCGCCACCGAACATCGAGGCCGTGGCACCGCCACCGCCCATCTGGTTCTGGCCCCCCTGCTGCTGCCCCTGATTCATGCCCTGCCCCGCCAGCGCACCGGCTTCGTCGGCCACGACCCTGATGTCTTCCTCGCTGAGCGTCTGGCCGGCGAAGAGCTGCGCCGCCACCGTGAGGATGCGCGTCAGCGCCACCTGCGTCGGTACTTTCCCCTCAAGCACCAGCGTGTCGCGCGCATCGTCGCGGACGTCGCCCCGCTGGATGCGGCGGATGCGCACGTGTTCGCCGCCCATCTGCGCAATGGCCGACTGCAGCTTCGCTTCAGGTGTGGCCGGCAGCTGATCGAGCTGAATGAGGTTGATGATGACCGCCGAACCCGCGACAGGCCCGGTCACCTGGGCCGCAGGTGGTGCGGCCGCTCCCTGTCCCTGCGCCTGAGGTGCCGATGCGCCGCCAGCGTCGGCTGGTGGTCCCGGGGTGCCCAGATACACTTGGGTGTTGGTGCCGCGTGCGGCACCCGCGCCCAGATACTCGCGGGCCACGGCCTCGGCGGCCTGTGACACGGCCGCATCGGGCACACGGCCCGTCAGCACGAGCGCGTCGCGGTCCGGGGCGCCCTCGACAGCAATCGACGGGTGCAGCAGCCGCAGTGCGCGCTCGAGCACCGCCAGATCGCGCACCACCGCCACCGTGTTTTCGTCAATGGTGCCATCGTCGAACCACAGGATGAGCGAGGTGCGACCGGTGTCGCGGCCGAGCACCAGCACTTCGCGGCTGCTGACGAGCTCCGCCGAGAGGATGGAGGGATCACCGACAGCGAGCCGTTCAATTTCCTTCGTGAAGGTCAGCCGGCGGTGTTCCGCACGCATGACCGTGATGGGACCGCGCGGCGCGGCTTGCCCGCCTCGCGGACCCTGTGCGGCCTGCACGGGGAACAGCACCGTGACCAGCAGCGCGAGCGTCAGCAGCCAGCGCGAGTGAGTCGGGCGACGGAGGAGCGAGGACGGCAGCAGCACGCGGGCGGGAGTATACACAAGACCTGTGACAACGCTCAGGACAATCGGAGATTTCCCGGGCAATCTCCGGTCGTGCGTGCGGCGGCGGCCCGGCCCCATGCCGCAATCCTCAGGCCCGCCACGGGTACGGCGGACGCCGCGTGTGCCAGTTGGTGTCGCGCTGGAAGTGACGCACCGCATCAATCACCGCCTGCTCGGCCCACGGCCGCCCCATCAGGTGCAGGGCGAGCGGCATGCCATCGGGGTCGAAGCCGCAGGGGAAGGACATGCCGGGCAACCCCGACAGGTTGCCCACCCAGTTGAGGCGCGGCAACTGCGGCGGTGCCGGCGACACGGGCGGCGGCGGCACGGGGGGCGACGTCGGGGCATAGCGATCGGGGGCGCCCCCGGGGAACGTCGGGCACACCACCAGGTCGAAGCGCTGCAGCAGCGCATCGCCGTCCATCACAATCATCTGTCGGATGCGCTGGGCCTGCAGATAGTCGTAGGCCGGGGCCATGCTGGCCGCCATCCAGTCGGCCCGGCGGGACCAGTTGTAGGGAAACAGGCCGTTCACTGATCCATCCGTGAACAGGCGACGGAACGACGCGGCGCTTTCCACACTCGTGAGGTGCATGAACACCTCGAAGTAGGGCCGCATCGGCAGGATGAAATCCTCGACGGTCGCCCCGAGTCGGCGGAACACGGCAAGCGCGTCATTGAAGGCCCGACGGTTCGGCGCGGCTTCCTCGGCATCAATCTCGGGCCGATGCACGCCAATGCGCACGCCCTTGAGCGAACCCGGTGTGGCGTTGAACTGGAACGGCCGATCCGCGCTGCCCGGGTCGCGCACATCCCGCCCGGCAATCGCCTGAAGAACAATGCCGCAGTCCTCGGCCGAACGGCCGACGGGCCCGATCTTGTCGAGGCTCCAGGCCAGTGACATGCAGCCGAAGCGGCTCACCCGGCCAAACGTCGGCCGCAGACCGGTGGCTCCCACGGCAGAGGCGGGGAACACGATCGACCCACCCGTTTCAGTGCCGATACCGAATCCGATGAGGCCCGCTACCACGCCGACGACGGTGCCGCTCGAGGACCCTTGCGTCGAGCGGTCGAGCTTCCAGGGATTGAGGGCCGTGCTGATGCTGCCGCCTGCAAACTCAGCCGTGGTCATCTTGCCAATGAGGACGGCGCCTGTCGCGCGCAGCCGCTCGACGACAGCGGCGTCGCGGTCGGGGACGCGCGAGGCGAAGACCTGCGAGCCCCACGTCGTGCGCACCCCGCGGGTATCGAGCAGATCCTTGACGCCGTAGGGAATGCCGTGGAGCGGCGACTTCGGCGGACCGGAGGCGAGGGCCCGGTCGGCCTCGGCAGCATCAGCGAGGGCCTGCTCGCGCACGACGGTAGTGACCGACGCCAGCCGATCACCCGGGCGATCCTGCGGACCGGCCGGCAGCGGAAACGGCGGCGTGTCGAGCCGATCGATCCGGTCGAGATAGGCACGGGTCAGGGCCACCGACGACAGGGTACGGGCGGCGAGCTGTCGGGAGAGTTCGGTAATCGACTGGAACCAGAGTTCGTCGGCCATGGCTCAACTCCGGCTGAACATGACGGCCGGGGGGACATCCGCCGGCACATCAAAAGCGCGCAGCGCCGCCACGGTGATCGCCGACCGCGTGACCGCGCTTTGCAGTTCAGCGAAGCGCGCCGGGTCGGCGAAGATGCCGGCTCCACCCTGCGCATCGAGCAGCGCCCTGAGCGTATCGGCGGTCACCGTGCCCCGTGTCTGCGCCTCGGCAACCGCCTGGTCCCAGAGCGGGGCGGTGGCCATAGCGCCGAGCAGGGCGGCAAAGCTGCGGCGGGATGTCTCCATAACGCGGCATTGTAGTGGAATCGTCACTCCGGTAGCATGGCGGCGCATGATTCACGATCCGGTGGCGCTCATGGCGTTCATGTTCGGGCTGATCGCCTTCTCGCGGTGGCTCGAGCGCCGCGTGCCCGCCGTGCAGCAGATCAGCTCGGCGGTCGTGTGCACGCTGCTCGGCATCGCGCTGTCGAACGTGGGCGTCATGCCGCACGCCTCGCCGGCCTATGACGGCGTCAACACCTATGCGGTGCCCTACGCCATCGTGCTCGTGATTCTGGCGTCCGATCTGCGCGACCTGAAGCGCGCGGGCCGTTCGATTGTGATCTGCTTCCTGCTCGCCATGACCGGAAGCTTCGTCGGTGGCCTCGCGGGTGGCCTGCTGTTTGCCGATGCCCTCGGGCCGGAAACCTGGAAGCTGTCTGGCCAGTTTGCCGGCGCCTTCGTCGGTGGCGGAATGAATTTCGTCGCGGTGGGCCGTGGACTTGAGACCGAGCCGTCGATCTTCGCGGCCGCGTCAGTGGCCGACAACCTGTCGACCGTCCCGTGGATGCTCGCGCAGGTCGGGCTCTTCGGGCTGCTGGCCCGCTACTACCGCAGTGGTGAGGTCACCACCGACCCCGACGCGGCTGAACGCGAAAGCGCGCGCATTCGCGACGCCTGGTCGCATGCCGATCTCAGTATCACCGAGATGGCCATCCTCGCCGGACTGCCCCTGGCCATTCTTTGGCTCTCTACACAGCTGTCACCGCTTCTGCCGGGGTTTCCCCTCGTCCTGTGGCAGACCACGCTCGCGCTGGTCGTGGCGCAGATTCCAGCAGTGCGTCAGCTGAAGGGCGCCACGGTGCTGTCGTACTTTGCCCTGCACCTGTTCTTCGTCGTGATTGGCACATCGGCGGTGATCAGCGAACTGGCGACGTCGGGCCGCATGCTCTTCGCCTACATGCTGACCATCATCGCCGTGCACGCCGTCATCGTGTACGTCGGGGGATGGCTGCTGCGGCGTGATCTGGCGACGATCACCATCGCCAGCCAGGCGGCCGTCGGCGGCCCCGGGTCGGCACTCGCCCTGTCGATGTCGATGAAGTGGCCCTCGCTCGTCACGCCGGGCATCATCGTCGGCATCTTCGGATACGCGATGGGCAATTACATCGGCTTTGCGTGTGCGTATGTGACGCGCGCGCTGCTGAACTGAGACGATGTCCTCGCTGCAGGGACGACATGCCCTGGTGACCGGGGCATCGAGAGGCCTCGGCCTCGGAGCGGCTGCGGCACTGGCCCGGGCCGGAGCACGCGTGACGCTCGTCGCCGAAGTGGCCGACGAACTCGAGGCTGCCACCAGTCGGCTGTCGTCAGAGGGACTCGTGGTGCAGGCGCGGTGCGTCGACCTGGCAGACCGTCTGTCGGTGCATGCACTCGGGCAGTGGATGGCCGCAGGATCGGACCCCGCCGACATCCTCGTCAACAACGCCGCTGTGCTGCCCATCTCGCCAATGGCCATGACCGACGAGGTGGTGTGGGACCAGGTGCTTGCGGTGAATCTGTCGGCCACGTTCCTGCTGATGCGTGCGGTCGCGGCGAGGCTCTCGGTGCAGGGAGGGTCGGTCATCAATGTCTCGTCGAGAGCAGGGGTACATGGATTCGCGGACGAGACCGCGTACTGTGCCGCGAAGTTCGGCGTCGAAGGCCTGACACGTGCCGCCGCTCTCGAATATCGCGGGACTCGCGTGTCGTTCAATACCGTTACACCGGGGGCACGGATCAAGCCGACCGGAGTGACGGCCGCCGACTACGACGCGTGGCCCGATGCCCGGCGCGCTGCCCTGCGTGATCCCGAAGCGCTGGGGCCGGCGTTCGTGCGCCTCGCGCAGGCACAGGGCTCACCGACAGGCTGCCGCTTCGACGCCTGGCGTGTCTGTCAGGGGCTCGCGGCGTCAGAGACCGGCCTGACAGACGACGCACTGATGGCCCTGGCCGAGACCGTGGAACGCGGCGCGCCCTGAGGCGTCGGGATTCCCATCTGTCGTGACCCCGTCGACCGCACGTGTCGGGCGAGTGGCACGCGGCACACCGAGGCGTGTCGGGTTGGTGCGGTGCGACGTCAGCGTGCCGCGATGTCTCCGGGCCGCACCCAACGGCGCTCGGTGCCCGACAGCCGTACCGCATCGAGCACGCACTGCGTGGCGAGGCCGTCGGCAAACGTCGCCGCCTGCGTCAGCGGATGCCCCTGCTGAATCGCCGCGCCCATCGCCTGCAGCAGGCCCACCACCGAGACATTCCAGATGCCGGCACCGACGCCGGGCAGGCCCGCATTCGGATCGGCCACCGAGATATCCTCGAACGCACTGCTGCCGCGCGCGAGCCACAACCGCTCATCCTGATTGTCGAGCAGCAGCGTGCCGCGCGAGCCGAACACCTGCGTGACGTTCGACATCGTCCGCGCAGCCACCGCCGAGATAAACACCTGTGCGACGGCCCCTGATGCCATCTCCGCCGTGAAGTACGCCACATCGTCGGCCGTCGCCGTCCATGCCTCGCCGCTCGCCGGGTCGTGCCGCTGCCGCACCATGACCGGTGCCGCACCAGTGACCCACGACACCTCGCCCAGCCACCACCGGAGCAAGTCCACTTGGTGACTGCCGTTGGCGCCGAGGCGGCCGCCGCCCTCTGAGGCCAGGCTCCACCAGTCGTTGCGCGCACGACTGCCGGGGGCATTCCACGCGGCACCGATGTTGGTGATGACTATGTGCCTGATGTCGCCCAGGGTGCCGTCGGCGATAAGTGAGGCGATGCGCATCCGGTTGGGATTGAACCGCAGTTCATGGTCGATGATATGCAGGCGCCCGGCGGCCTCAGCGGCCTCAAGCATGGTCCGCGCCTCTGTGGCATCCATCGCCGCCGGCTTCTCGCAGAGCACGTGCGCGCCAGATGCCAGAGCGGCGAGAGTCTGCGGAGCATGCAGGACGGTCGGCGTCGCGATGCACACGAGATCGAAGGTGTGCGCCCGCAGCATCGCCTGCCAGTCGTCGTAGGCATGCGGGACGCCGAATTCGTCAGCCACCGCGCGCGCCCGGTCGAGCCGGGCCGAGGCCAGTGCGACGACGGTTGCGCCGGGGACGTGACGCAGGGCTGGCAGGTAGGCCGCACGGGCAAATCCGGCACCGATGATTCCAACCTTCATGCATGTCTCCTTCGTCGTCGTCATGCTACGCGGCTTACACGATCACCGTCATCGGCGTCACCGCCGTCATCTCATCGTCATTGGTGGCGCCGCGCCACATCAGCACCGAGAAACACGATTCCCGATCGAGGGCCATGATGCTGGTGTGCCACACGCCCGGGCGATAGGCGACGCCCAGCGTGGGGGGTACCAGCCAGGCGCCGGCTTGGGCGACATCGGGTGCACCACTGTCGAGTGACGGCATCACGACGACGAGATATGTGCCGGCGTCGAGTGGGAGGAAGATCTGCGCGGCGTGTGGATGACGTTCCACCTGAGAGACGGTCAGCGGCAGCCGGATCGGTGCCACACGGTTGACGTGCAGCTGCGGTCGAAGTCCCGTGACAGGTGACGCCCATGCACTGAACATTTCCCGCTGGCCTGCGTGTGCCGGCGGATGAATCAGCGTGCCGAAAGGTGCGAACGCCTCCGCCTCAATGGGACGGGCCGTGACGGCGCGCATTACGATGCGGGTGGCGGCACGTGCGTGCGCCAGTACAGGGCGAGGTCGCGACGCCGGCAGAGCCAGATGTCGGGATGCCCCTGGATGTGATCGAGAAAGCGACGCAGCCCGACGAGACGCCCCGGATGCCCGGCGATGCGGGCATGCAGGCCGACCGACATCATCCGTGTGCGGTGCTCGCCCAGCAGTTCGTCGGCCGTGTCGATGAGCAGGTCACCGAAGGCGCGGCCGGTGATCAGCGGACCGCCCACGAGCTTGGCATCGTTGGTCGTCAGCGAATAGGGCACCACCAGATGCGCCCGTTCCCCGACGCGCACCCAGTAGGGCAGCTCGTCGTTGTAGGCATCGCTGTCGTAGCTGAAGCCGCCGTGTTCCACCACCAGTCGACGCGTGTTCGCCGAGGGTGCATAGCGGCAATACCAGCCCTCGGGGGCGTGCCCGGTCAGGCGCTGGATGCTCTCGTAGGCGCGGGCAATATGCTCGCGCTCGGTGGCTTCGTCGAGATCGGTGTGCGCGATCCAGCGCCAGCCGTGCGCGACGACGTCCCAGCCGTTGCGTGCCACGGCCTCAGCGACGGCCGGGTTTCGCTCGAGGGCGAGCGCTGCGGCGAAGAGCGTCGCGGGCACGCGGTATGCCTCGCACAGGCGGATGAGCCGCCAGATGCCGACGCGGCTGCCGTATTCAAAGAGGCTCTCAGCGGCCAGGTCGCGCACGTTCTGCGGCAGGCGGGCCTGCGCGATATCGAGCAGGCCCAGGTCCGAGCGTCCGTCGCCGTGTTCGAAGGCGTACTCAGCGCCTTCCTCATAGTTGATGACGAGGTTGACGGCGAGACGAGCCCCACCGGGCCACGTGATGGACGGGGGCTGCGTCCCGTATCCGATCAGGTCACGTGACCCGTCGTGCATCATTCGCGCGTGCCTTCAATCTTGCAGAAGAAGCAGCACCACTCGCCTGTGGTGACGTTCGGCAGGGCGCGCAGACCGAAAATCATGCCGTCAGCCGGTGCGGACAGGTCGGCGAGGGTGTCACCGAAGATGCTGGTGATGCGGGCAATCGGCGTGCCTTTCGGCATCGGCGTCAGGAACTGGATGTCTTCGCGGGGCAGGAACAGCCCCGATGCCGGCGCGAGCAGGGCCTCCTGCTGTCCGCGGTAGCGCGGCGACGGATAGGCGGCCTCGCCGGGATACATGCGGTAGTGCCGCAGGATGTTGAGGATGGCATCGGCGAGCGCCCGACCGACAGCGGCAAAGGCCGCAGGCGAGGTGGCCGATCGTCCGCCCAGTTCCACCGTGATGCCGACTTTGCCGATGTCCTTGAGGTAGGCCATCGGACTGCCCTTGGGGCTGATCGACGACATGATGCAGCCCCAGCCGGGGCCCATGGCCGTGGCGAGTTCGACCGACGCCGGGCGCTCGTCGACGAAGATGGCCTTGTCGAGGAACGAGTGCGCGCCGCCCGAATGAATCGAAATTTCGAAATCGGCGACGGTCCCCATGGCGTCGGCGTGGGCCGCGGCCACGCGCTCGGTCAGATAGCCATTGGCCCGCCCCGGATAGATGCGGTTCATGTCGTAGCTGAACGTGTCGAGCGGATTGCCACGCTGGGCGGCTTCGAAGGCCGCCACGTTGAGCACCGGGCACAGCACCAGCGTGCCCGCGAGCTGCGCCGGGTCGACCTCGCGCATCGCGATCTGGCAGGCCAGCGGTCCTTCGGGTTCATCGCCGTGGATGGCCCCGTCGACCCAGAAGCACGGCCCCTCTTGGGCACCGTTGATGACCACGACGGGAATGCCGAGCGGCGTATCGCCCGCGAGTGTCGTGACCGGAATGATGCCGCGCACTACCGAGCCCGGGGCGGCGGTGGCCGTGCCGACGGTGACTGTCTTCGCTGCAGACATGCGTCAAATCCCCTGATAGGCCCGGTACTCGTCGAGTTGCGCGGGCGTGTAGACCTGCATGAATTCGATTTCGATGCCGCCGGCATCGTTGTCGAGGAAGGCCACCCAGCCTTCCGGATGCGGATGCGCGCCATACTTCTGGCACGCCTGACAGATGCGCAGCGAGGCGCCCTGCGACACGGCGTGGGCCAGCGCGGCCTCGATGTCATCGACTTCGTAACAGATGTGATGCAAACCTTCGTGGCCGCGGGCGGCAATCCACGAGGCAAAGCGGCCGTCGGGCTGCAGCGACTCGCACAACTGGAACTCGATGCCGCCCAGCGTGAACAGGGCCACCCGGTTCTGCGACTTCGGATAGATCTTCAGCTCAGTCGACGCCGGCACATGCAGGAAACGCGTGTACGCCTCGAGCGCCTGCGCCGAGTCGCGGACGGCGAAGGCCATGTGCTTGATGCTGCGGACGTTCGGGTTGTCGGAGATCATCGGGACGGCTCCGTGTCGGCTGGAATGGATGAGGCGGAGGCGTTGGCCAGTGCCTGCGCCACCCGGGCCATGCGACGGCAGGCCTCTTCGATGCGAGCGGTCGGCACCGTCAGTGACAGACGGATGAAGTCGTCCGTGTAGTCGCCGTACACGCCACCTGGAAAGGCGAGCACGCGTCCCTCGCGAAGGAGGCGTTCGCAGAAGTCGGTGGCTCCGAGACCCAGTGCGGCGACGCGGGCATAGACGAAGAAAGCGCCCTGCGGTGTGGCGTAGGGAATGCCCAGGGTGTCGAGGCCGGCGCAGAGCGCGCGGCGACGTTCCTCGTAGGTCTTCCGCATCTCATCGACGCAGTCCTGCGGTCCCTGCAGGGCGGCCAGTGCCGCATGCTGTGCCACCGCTGACGTGCTGATGGCGAGGCCGTTGTTGATGGCGGCCAGGGCAGGGACGAGGGCGGCTGGTGCGGCCAGATAGCCGATGCGCCAGCCCGTCATGGCGTACGTTTTCGAGAAGCCCGAAATCGTGATGGTGCGGTCCTGCATCTCCGGCAGCGACGCGACAGGCTGCACGCGCACGCCGTCGACCACGAGCCGCGAGTAGATTTCGTCGGAAATCACCAGCAGGTCGTGCCGGCGGGCGACATCGGCAATGCGCTCGACTTCGTCGGGCGGGGTCACCGTTCCCGTCGGATTCGAGGGGTTCACGAGGACAATGATGCGAGTGGTGGGCGTCAGCTGCGCCTCGATCATGTCGGCCGTGGCGCTGAAGTTGGTGGCGAGCGTCGTGCGCACGTCGATGACCTGTGCCTCGGCGAGCTCGGCCGCCTGATGGTACGGATGGTAGCCGGGACACGCGGCGACCATCTGCTCACCGGGATTCAGCAGCCCGAGGGCCGTGGTGAAAAGTGCCTGCTGCGCACCCGGGGTAACGACAATCTGGTCTGGTGTGTACGACGCCCCGCCGTGCGCCTCGATGTCACGCACGATCGCCTGACGCAGCGACAGCATGCCCTGCGTGTGCGTATAGTGCGTGGCGCCGTTCGCCAGCGCCGCCTGTCCAGCCGCGATGATGTGCGCGGGCGTATCGAAGTCGGGGTCGCCCCGGCCCATGCGGATGACATCCGTGAGGCCGTCGGCAATCTCGAGCAGCCGGGCGTTGATGCGGGCATCGCGCACCGTCGCGCGTCGTGCAGGTCGGAGGGAGTGGGCCATGCAGGGTTACCGGAGATGTGAAAAACCTCCCTACTGTATATTGACGGTCGCCGCTGCGCCAGCGGCCGCACCGGCGGCCGTGTCCGAGCCTCGGCACAGAGGGATGGATGGCGATGATTCCAATGACGGCGGTGACGCGCACCAGCCTTGAACATTTCGCGGTGGCGACGCTGCGGGCCCTGGGCCTGTCTGCCGAGGATGCAGCTATCTTCGGCGGGGCACTGGTCTTCTCCGAATTGCGTTTTCATCCGGGTCACGGGCAGGGGGTCAAGCGGTTACGCCGCTATCAGCACCGCATCGCGCAGGGGCTGACCGATCCGTCGGCGCCGCTCGAGGTCGTGAAAGAGAGTCCGGCACTCGCGCTGCTCGATGCCCACAACGGGCTCGGCACGGTCGCGGCGGCGAAGGCGATGCGCATGGCCATCGACAAGGCACGCACCTCAGGCATGGGCACGGTGATCGTGCGGCACTCGACACACTTCGGGTCGAGCGCGGTGCACGCCTGTCAGGCGGCCGAGGCCGGGTGCCTCGGGGTGGCGTTCACCAATGCCGGACCTGAAATGGCGCCGTGGGGTGCCCGCGAAGGGGCCGTCGGCACCAATCCGTGGGGGCTGGCGGCGCCGACCGGTCTCGGCTTTCCGGCCGTGCTCGACATCGCTCTCACCACCGCCGGCAAGGGCATGATGCAGTGGCGCGCACGCGAAGGGCAGCCCATGCCGCGCGACTGGGCGCTCACCCCCGACGGAGAGGAAACGGATGACCCGCAGGCCGCCATGACGGGCGCCCTGCTGGGCATTGGGGCCTACAAAGGATCGGGGCTGGCCTTCATGACCGATGTGCTGACGGGAGTCATCGGTGGTGGCGGCTATGGACTCATGCCGTACGCCGATCAGGGCCGCCTCGATGTGAGCCACACGCTGATGGCCATCGACATCTCATGGTTCATGCCGCTTGACGAGTTCCGGCAGCGCATGGATGACTTCGCCCGCATGGTGAAGACGCGGGCACCGCGTCCTGGCGTCACCGAGATTTTCATTCCCGGCGAACTCGAGGCACGCCGCGTCGCCCTCAAGTCCGAGGTCGGTGTGCCGCTCGATGACGAGGTGCTGGCCGATCTCGAAGCTCTGGGACGTGAGCTCGGCGTGCACGCCACACTCGACCGCGTGGGCCCCTGGCGGGAGCCCACGCTCTGACCGGGCAGCGCAGTGCCCTGACGGCCGCGCGTCGTGGCTACCGTGCAGCAGGTGTGGCGGCGGGCGACTTGTAGACGACCCCGGCCTTCATGACGAATGTGACGTTCAGCATGCGTTCAATGTCGTCGAGGGGATTGCCGTCGACGGCCACGAGGTCGGCCCACTTGCCGGCCGAGACGGTGCCGACCTTGTCCTGAATGCCGATCAGTTCGGCGGATGCCGACGTCGCCTGCCGGATGGCCTCGAGGGGCGGAATGCCAAGCTCACGGACCAGGATGGGGAAGTCGCCCGCATTGAGCCCGTGCGGGAAGACACCGGCGTCGGTGCCGTAGGCGAACTTCACGCCGGCCTCGAAGGCGCGCTTCAGATTGGCCCGCTGCAGCTTCTGGATGTTCCGGGCCTTCTCCCGCGCGTATTCCGGAATGCCCGCGTCGCCGCCGCGAATGATGTAATCGAGGGCAAACACGGTGGGCACCATGACGGTGCCGTGTTCCTTCATCGCCGCGATGCCGGCCTCGTCGATGAGGCTGCCATGCTCGATTGACGCCACGCCGGCACGGGCGGCCTCGGCGATGGCGCGACCCGAGTGTGCGTGGGCGGCGACCTTACGGCCGAGCCTCGCAGCCTCGTCCACAATCGCCTTCATTTCCTCGAAGCTGTACTGCTGCGCGTCCGGTGAATCGCCCAACGACAGGATGCCGCCGCTGGCGGTCACCTTGATGTGGTCGGCCCCGGCCTTGATCTGTTCGCGCACGGCGCGACGCACCTCGTCGACGCCGTCCACGATCTGTGCGACGCCGGGCAGGTGAATCTCGGGGCTCCAGCCGTTGATGTCCGCATGGCCGCCGGTGATGCCGAGGCCTCGTGTGGCGATGTACATCCGCGGACCGGGCACGAGGCCCTTATTGATGGCATCGCGGAGGGCGACGTCGGCATAGCCGAGGGCCCCGACGTTTCTCACCGTGGTGAAGCCGGCCTCGAGTGTCTTTTTCGCGTTGAGCACGCCGTAGATCGCAGCGTGCCCGGCGGTCTCCTTGAGAACGGCGCTGTCGCCCCCGTCGCTCGGTTCGCCCGTGATGTGGTCGTGCATGTCCATCAGGCCCGGCATCAGCGTCCGGTTCCCGAGGTCGATGACGCGGGCCCCCGGGGGCACGGCAATGTCGGTGGCTCGGCCCGCGGCGACGATGGTGTCGCCGCGCACGACGACGGCGGCGCCCCGGATGGGAGCGTCGAGGGTGCCGAGCAGCAGGCGATCGGCGCGCACGACCGTGACCGCAGGGGCGGTCGTCGGGGCCGGTGCCTGCGCGAGCAGTGCGGCCGCAGAGGCGGCGAAGGCAGCCAGGATGGCAGTGAGACGGAGCGATGTCACGATGCGGAATCCTCGGGGCATGCGGCCTGCCGCAGCGGCGGGTCCGGTCAGCCGCGCTCATCATACCGGGTCGCGGCGGCTGCGCCGACGGCAGATTCTGGTAGAGTGCCCCGCAGGAGGCGGCATGGCAGACACTCTCGTCGGTTCCGACTACATCACGCCAGACATCCTGGCCAAGGTAACCGGGCGCGCCAAGTACGCGGAAGACTTCCGGGCCGAGGGCATGCTGTTCGCCAAGCTGCTGCTGAGTCCGATGCCGCACGCGCGCGTGCGCCGGCTCGATACACGACGGGCGCTGGCGCTGCCGGGTGTGCGGGCCATCCTGACCGCCGATGACCTGCCCGATCTCGGCGGGGCCGAGCGTGCGCTGACCAACGAGCCACTCTACGGCGGCGAGCCCATTCTGGCCGTGGCGGCGGTCGACGAACTGACGGCGGCGGAAGCCATCGAACTGATCGATATCGATCTGGAACCCCTGCCGTTCGCCATCGATCCCATCGAGAGCCTGCGGCCAGGTGGGCCCGATGCCCGCACCGAGGGCAACGTCTGGGGGGTGCCGCCCCCTCCCGCGCCGGGACAGGCCCCGGCTCGCCCTGCCGTCGAGCGTCTGAAGTGGACCGCCGAGGATTTCGCGGCCGCGACCGATGGGCAGATGCCGATGGGACGGGCCACCGAGGAATGGGTGCACGGCGACCTCGAGGCCGGCTTTGCCCAGGCCCACCTCACGCTCGACGAAACCTTCGTGGTCCCGTCCACGGGGCATCACCCGCTCGAGACGCGATCGGCCATGGCCTTCTGGCAGCACGGCAAGCTCTATCTCCACTGTTCAACCCAGAGCGTCGTGCGCACGGTAGACACCGTGGCACGGTGGGTGGGTGTAGAACCGGCGCAGGTGGTGCTCATCAACGAGTACACCGGCGGCGGTTTCGGCAGCAAGGGGGCCGGGTCGGTGACGATGGCGATTCCCGCGCTGCTGTCACGCAAGGCGGGTGCGCCGGTGATGATGCGCGTGAGCCGCGAAGAGGAAAGCTACTTCGGCCGTGCGCGTACCAGCATGGTGGGACGGGCGCGCGCGGGATTTGCGCGCGATGGCCGGTTGCTGGCGCTCGATCTCTTCCTGGTGCAGGACGGCGGTCCGTACGGCCCCATGGGGGACCATCGGTCGGCGGGCACCGCGGCCTCGCTCGTCTATCAGCCCGCGGCGATGCGCTGGCGTGCGGTGAATGTGCTGACCAACACGCCGCCGCGCACACAGCAGCGATCGCCGGGCCCCATGCAGGCCAACGGCATCATCGAGCCGGTGATGACCAAGGCGGCACGCGCGCTCGGCATTGATCAACTGGCCCTGCGCCGGATGAATGCGCCCGAGGGCCGCGCCGAATACGGTCCGGTGGGTGCCGACGGGCAGCGCCGGCGTGTCACGGGCGCCAATGTGCGGGCGTCGCTGGACCGCGGTGCCGAGCTCTTCGACTGGTCGTCGCGTGTGGCGCGTGCGGGGCAGCGGAAGGGCAGCACGGTACGGGGCGTCGGCGTTGCGGTCGGGCCGCACGGGGCGGGGTCGGTGGGATACGACGGGCTCATGACCATCAGGCCTGATGGTCGGCTCTATGTGCAGTCGGGCGTCGGCAACCTCGGCACGCATTCCGTGATCGACCTGGCGCGCGTGGCCGCCGATGTGCTGGCCATGCCGTGGGACCAGGTCTCTGTGGTGTGGGGCGACACCTCGAAGGGGCTGCCCTGGACCTGTATGTCGGTGGGCTCACAGACGACCCATGCAATGACGCGGGCGAATCATGCGGCGGCGATGGATGCGCGGCAGAAGCTGTGCGAGATTGCGGCGCGTGACCTCGGGGGGAGTCCCGACGATTACGAACTGCGCGACCAGCGCGTATCCCGCAAGGGACGGTCTGAGCGTGCGCTGACATACGCACAGGCCGCCGCCCGTGCCCTGGAACTGGGCGGACACTATGACGGGCATCAGCTGCCCGACGACATCCATGCCGTCACCCGCACGGCCGCCACACTGCTGGCGGGCCAGGGGCTGATGGGGGTCGCCAAGGACACCTATCCGAGAAACGGCGATACGTGGTCGTTTGTGGCGGGGTTTGCGGAAGTCGAGGTGGATGTGGAGACAGGCGAGGTGCGCCTCGTCGATTTCCTCAGCGTGGGGGATGTGGGGCGTGTGATCAACCCGCGCAGTCTCACGGCGCAGCTGAACGGAGGCGTCTGCCTCGGCATTGCGCACGCGCTCTATCAGCGGCTGTTTTACGACCCGCACTACGGGCTGTCGGTCGCGCGGCGGTTCCACCAGAACCGTCCCCTGACCATTCTGGATGTGCCGCACACGATGCCCGCGGTCGCGGTGGGCGTGGCTGATCCCGAGACGCCAGTGGGTGCCAAGGGCGTGGGCGAGCCGCCCGTCGGCGCGGGCTACGGCGCGGTGCTCAACGCCATTGCCGATGCCATTGGCGTCGATGCGTTCCGTCGGGCACCGGTCACCTCCGACGTGGTGCTGATGTCCCTGACGCACGGGCGCCGGATGCACGAGCCGCTGCAGGCGCATCTCTGAGCGACAGAGCGCACACCACCGTCACACGCAGGTGCGCTCAGACGCGCGCACCGGTAGTGTCCATGTATGAAGGCCCATATGGAGCGGTCAACGGTGACCACCATCCTGTTCTCGCCTGAGGCCCGTCGGCGGTGGACGCGGCTGGCTCAGCGCCGGGGCACAAGCCTCGGGGAACTCGTGCGCGGAGCATGCGTGGCGCCGTCTGGTCTGGTCGACACCGCTGCGCGCCTCGCGGCAGCGGTCGCACGCTCGGCACGGTCGCTCCCGGTCGGAACGCCCCACGCGATGAAGGCAGCGGCTGTGCCTCCGACAGACACGATCATGCCGTGAGATGTCGGGACGCAGACCGGGCGTCCCGCCCGCGCGACGTCTCAGGCCGACCGCATGTCCCACCGCAGCGCCACGGCGTATAGCTCCTCGAGTCGCTGATCGACCTTGTGGAAGAGTGTCCCTGGGGGATAGGTGTAGTCGCTGCGCATCGAACCCGCTGGCAGCGCCATCAGAATCTCAGCACCCTCTTCCAGCCGGGTGATGGGGTAGATGTGGAAGGTCCCCGCGGCGATGGCAGCGATGATCGGTGCATCGAGCATCAGATCCACGACGTTCTGCGCGGGAATGATGACCCCCTGCGAGCCCGTCAGGCCGCGTGTGGCGCAGATCTCGAAGAAGCCCTTGATCTTTTCGTTCACACCTCCGACCGGTTGAATATCGCCCATCTGGTTGATGCTGCCGGTGCAGGCGATCGTCTGCCGGATCGGCACTCCGGACAGGGAGGAGAGCAGGGCATACATCTCCGCGGCGCTGGCACTGTCGCCATCGACCTCGCCGTAGTTCTGCTCGAAGGCGATGGTGGCGGTGAGCGCCAGCGGACGTCGCTGGGCGAAGAGCCCGCGCAGCAGACCCCCGATGATGTGCACGCCCTTGGTGTGGACATTTCCGCTGAAGTCGGCCTCGCGTTCGATGTTCACCAGCCCCGACGTGCCCGCGCCCGTCGTCGCGCTGATTCGCGCCGGCTTGCCGAAGGAGATAAGCCCGGTGCTGTAGACCGTGAGGCCGTTGATCTGGCCGACGCGGCAGCCTGATGTGTCGATGAGCACGGTGCCGCGGATGATCTGGCTCTGAATCTTGTGGTCCTGCAGCTCCGTGCGGCGCTGTCGCTGCTCGATCGCTCGTGCCACCGATCGTCGGCTGATGCGACGCGCGCCGTCCTTCGATGCGAAGAATGCCGCTTCCCTGATCAGATCCGCCACTTCCGAGAAGTTGATCGTGATCTTGTCCTTGTCTTCCGTCTGCGCCACCGCCCACTCGACCATGGCGGCCACGCCCTGGGGATTCGCATGCGGGAGACGCTCTTCGCTGCACACCCTGGCCACAAAGCGTGCATAGTTCTGGATCATCTTCGGTCCCCGGTCGGTCTCGTAATCGAACTCGGCGGGAATCTTGAACATCTTCCGGAAGTCAGGCTCGTGCTCGTACAGCTGCATGTACGTGTCGTAGTCGCCCAGCATGATGACCTTCACCGTGCTGTCGATATGCTGCGGCTTCAACGCCGAATGCGCCAGCATCCCCGAATCCGTCGACTGAATCTCGAGGCGGCCGTAGAGCAGCAGGCGCTTGAGGTTCTGCCAGACCGTCTCGTCGTGAATGAGGTCGGCAGCGTTCACGATGAGATATCCGCCGTCGGCCCGCAGCAACGCCCCCGCCTTGATCTGGGTGAAGTCTGTCTTCACATAGCCGTGCGCATCGACTTTCCGCTCGATCGTGCCGAAGAGGTTCACAGAGGTGGGATAGGTTTCAATGAGGACGGGCGGGGAGGTGGTGTCGGCGTTGTCGAGCACCACGTTCACGGTGTACTGCAGCAGCTTGTCGCTGACCGAGATGCCTGACGGCAGCATCTGTTCTTTCGGGTCTGCGGTGGGGAGGGCGGAGAAGATGTCGAGGTGCTCGAGCAGGTCGGCTTCGCACTCTGCGAGGTACTCGCGCACCTCAGGGCTCGTGAACGTACGCCGTTCATCCGCGAAGATCTCTCTGACGATGGACGCGGCGCGCATGCGGTCGCGGGCCTGCAGATCCTCGCGGAATGCCTGGGCGAGTAGCAGCTGGCGACGGGTCAGATCCTGCAGGTCGCTCCGGAACGCGGCGTGCTTGCGCATCAGCAGGTCAGCCTGACGTGCGGTCATTGTGCCCGAGGCCACGAGGCCCTCAAGTGCGGTGACGGGGTGCATCTCGCCGGCATGCCGCACCATGATTTCCGGTTCGCCCGAACCGTCCTCGCGTGTCGACCGACCGAGCGCGAACCCGTGACGGCGCAGGGCCCTGTCAAACCGCTGCGTCAGCTGCTGTTCCCGGCGTTGGAATTGCGCCAGCAGCCGGTTCCGGCTGCGACGCGCGGTGGGAGACCCGACGTGCTGCTGCATGTGCTGCCGCAACTGGCGGATGTTCGCCTCCATGGCTCGGGCGAAGGCGACACCGCCGCCCGGCGTGAAGGTGAGGAGTCGCGGCCTGTCGGGGTGCTTGAAGTTGTGGACGTAGGCGTAGTCGACGAGGGGGCGATGCCTGGTCATCACCCGCGTCAGGACGGACTGCACGGTGGTCAGGCGACCCGTGCCGAGGAGACTCATCACGAAGATGTTGAATCCCCGCGAGAGGATTTCGGCACCGAGCTCGATGGCTTCGACGGCGCGATGCTGCCCCACGATGCCGCCGAGCGGCCGAAGTTCGGCCGTCGAGGCAAAGTCAAACTGGCGATGGTCGCACACCCACCGGCACTGGTCGGCCGTCAGACTGAGGGGACGGGAGGCGGCCTGCCGTCGCTGGACTGGCGCCTCGGGGGCTGTTCTCTTCCTCGGCCGGGTGACGCGTGCGCGCGGCATGATGTGTTCCCTTCGGGATGTGCCGATGCTCGTGGAAAGTCGCGGGCCTCGGCGCGGGGACCTGTGCGGTCCGCCGTATTTTCCCTTTAAGTCGTGACGCCAGTCACGCACGCGGGGATTCGGCGGCAGGGCGGATGAGGGCGGCGTGTGTTGGTATGCCGGCATCCCCAACACCCGAGGGAGGCGCCGCAGCGGTGCCGTCAGTCCATTCCGGGCAGGGTGACCGATGGCCGTCGGCCAGCCATCATCGTGTCGCTCGGACCCTGGCTGTCGAAGGGCGGGCAAGTGCCTCGCTGAGGACCGGAGTCGGCACACGGGGCAGGGCGTGCGCCCCCTGATGACGGAGGGCGGCTTGGGCGACGAGACGTGCGACCCGACACGAGCACAAGCCGGGAGCAGATGAGAGGGGAGTGAGGTGGTGAGCCCGATATTCACCAGTTGGAACCAGACGGCGGCTTGGTTGAGGCAGATGGACGGACTTCGTAAGGCAGCATGAGCACGCGTGCCGGCCAGCGCGTTGCCGTAAGTCTCGAGCAATCGTAAGCTCCCCCGTCAAGTAGACAGTCGATAAGGAGACTGTCCTGGTGATGAAGGCCTCGGTAGAAACGTGAGCGGGGGCATCTCGCCGAGGCTGTCGTGGGGCCGCTCATGGTTGTACGTCAGGA